>Ga0315910_10000038_pt1 | contig 238096 bp, 194 predicted proteins | sample EdamamesoilMG_FD_204470 | JGI IMG/M metagenome (GOLD analysis project Ga0315910, IMG submission 204470) | Garden soil microbial communities collected in Santa Monica, California, United States - Edamame soil | ecosystem: Environmental > Terrestrial > Soil > Garden | place: USA: California...
TGGGCCTCGAGGGCAAACTCCGGGTCGAGCTCACCGCTTTCGAGCGCGGCAGCCAGGAGTTCCCGGGCGCGGGTTGGTTCGCCTTCCAGCAGCTGCAATCCCAGCAGATAGGCCGCCACGCCTCGGTCAGGGCCACTCAGAAGCCACTCGGCGAGACTGGCGGCGCGGGCAGCCGGATCGCTCGCCACCCCTTCCCCGAGCGCAAACAGCCGGCGCACGGCCCGAGCGGCGGGTCCAGGTCGCTCCATCGCCCAGCTCTTGAGAGCCAAGCTTCGTGCCTCCGGTCCGGTCAGCGCACCGCTCGCGGCTTCGTCGTAGGCGCGCCGTGCATCTCCGGTCCTTCCGTTGACCCACGCTACGTCGCCGCTCGTGATCAGCGCCCGCGTCTTTTCGCGCTCGCTCACCCGCGAGCTCGCCTGCACCCGACCCAGGAGCTCGAGGGCGCGGCGCGGATCTTTGGCCGCCAAGTAGCAACCCGGCACGAGGGCTTCCGCGTCGCGCCGCGTCGGATCGAGCTCGATCGCCTCGGAGACGGCGCGCTCGGCTTCGCCAGCGTTGACCGGACAGAGCGCCTGCGCACGCTGGAGCGCCCGATCGGCCGCGTGCGGACAAGAACGCCCGAAGATCGACGGGCGACTGAACATCTCTCTGGCCAGCGCCCGCACGCGCAGGCTGAGCTGCTCTTGCGCGAGCGCACTGCGGTACGCGCCATCCAGCTCGGCCCAGCTTCGACCTGTGAGCGCTTCCAGGTCTTCTCCGTGGTACCAACGCTTCATCACGGAAGCCCCGTAGGCGCCATGCAGGTACGCCACGAAAGCGCCGGCGGACGTGTACGACTTGACGGCGGCAGCTCCCAGAAAGCCAAGACTAAAGAGGCTCTGGGACGGCGGCAACTGACCGAGTTCGAGCAGCGCGCGCGCCCACTCGGCCTCGGTCGCGTCCCCTTCCTCCGTCGGCGAAGCTGCCACGGCGAAACCTTCGATGCGGCCCGGATCCGGCAACAGGCCGCCCCAAGTGCCCGCGATGCGAAAGGGCCCGGTCCCAAACTCCGCGCTCACGGCGTGGGCCAGCTCGTGACCGAGCACCGGATGGGGAAAGGCCTCCGTCTGCACAAACACTTCGCGGCGCCAGGGCTTGGCGAGGTAGGTGGTGCGGGCGCCCATGAGGCGGCCCTTCTCGTCCGCGTTCGCGAAAAGATAGACGGTGATGGTCGGCCCGACTCCGGCAAGGTCGAAGTGTCGCCGGAGCGCCCGCACGTGACCGACGCATTCCCAGGCGGTGCGGCGCGCGACCTCGGGACTGACCCACGGCGAGTGCTGCACCCGGCACACTCCGTGACGGACGGAGCCCGAGAGCTCGCGGGCCAGGCTCGCGGACGTGGTGGCCAAGCCGAGCGCCGGAGCGCGCGCCGCATGCACCAGGCTGAGTGCGGCGAAGACGAGCCCGAGCAGCAGCGCGGGCCTGCGCGAGATGCCGAGCGCTCGCGGTCCCGGCTGCCAGACGAGGGTCTTTCCGCACAGCCAGAACGCCAGCCAGCTGAGCCCACTGCCGAGCCGAAAGAGGGCCAGGCGCTCGAGATCGAACGGGATGGTGTCGTAGAGCGGACCGGCGAAGTAGCCCGCGAACGGATCGTAGGCGTAGATGGCGGGCCCGAAGTAAAACTCGCCCAGCCCCACGCCCGCGGTCGCGAGCGGGCCGAGGGGCGCGACGAGGAGCAGAGCGCGCGCCCGCGCGCGCTCTGGCGAAAGCCAGCTTCCCAAAAACACCCCGGTGGCGCCGCCGAACGCCGCTCCCATGAACGCGCCCGAGACGGGACCGAGCAGGGTGAAGGCCAGGCCCGGCAGGAACTCGCACGGCCCCCGCAACGCCTCGTGCAGGCCGAGAGCGACCAGGATGGACAGCGCGTGGGCGGCGCCGAGGGTCGCCGTCCACGGCGCCCAGTCAACTGGGGTACGTACGCCCGCGGCCCGCGCCGCGAGCGCTCGTCGTCGACCTTCCGCGAACGCCGCGACGGCCGAGAGCGAGGGCGCCAGCAGGCCCGCCGCCAAGGCAGCTTCGTAGCGGAAGCCCCCGAGGAGCGGCACGAAGCCGAGCGCGCAGAGGACCGCGCACAAGACGAGGGCACACTTCACGGATGCGCTTCGGACGGGGACTCGGCGGCAGGTTCCGGCGGCAAGGAGCGCCGCGGGGATTTGAGCAAGAGCGGCAGGACTTCGTCGACCCGATGGATGTAGCGGATCCGGAGCGCAGATAGGACTTCGTCGGGGACCTCCGCGACGTCTGGCTCGTTTCTGGCAGGCAGCAGCACTTCGGAGATGCCTGCGCGCTCCGCCGAGAGCAGCATGCCCTTGATGCCGCGCACCGGAAGCACCGCGCCGCGCAGTGTGAGCTCACCGACGACGGCCACGTCGTTGCGGCACGGTGCCTCGAGCAAGAGCGAACAGACGGCACCGAAGATCGCGACGCCGACGCCCGCAAAATCCTGGACAGCTCGTGCGCGCGGGATGTGCAGGTGCAAGTCCAGCGACTTGATCCAGTCGTCCGGCAAAGAGAGCTGACGCGAGCGCGAGCGCACGAAGGAAACCGCGGTTTGCGCGGCTTCTGCCAGCACCGGGCCGAGGCTACCCGTCACGCGGACGCCGCCCTTTCCGGGCATGCGGTTGACCTCCACGAGCAGGAGTTCGCCTCCGGCAGGGCTATTGCCGAGGCCCATGGCCACGCCAGGAGCCAGAGTGGCTTCGGCCGTTTCCGGTTCGTGCACGGGCGGCCCGAGCACGTCCTGCACGAACTGCGGCGTCACGAGCACTCCCCGCACCTCCTGGCCCTCCACTTGGCGTACCGCCAGCTCGCGGCACACCGACGCGATGGCGCGATCCAAGCTGCGGACGCCGGCCTCCCGCGTGTAGCGCTCGATCAGCGCTTCGAGCCCGAGGTCGTCGAAGATGATCTGCCCGTCTTTCAAGCCAGACGCAGCGACTTGCTTGGGCACGAGGAAGCTCTTGGCGATCTCGCGCTTTTCGCGCTGCGTGTAGCCGGGCACCTCGATGATCTCCAGCCGATCGGCCAGTGCCTCGGGGATATTGCCACGGTAGTTGGCGGTACAGAGGAAGATCACCTTCGAGAGGTCGAAACCCAGGTCCAGGTAGTGATCGGTGAAGGTGTCGTTCTGACTCGGATCCAGGACCTCGAGCAGCGCAGATGCCGGATCGCCGCGCATGTCCGTGCCCATCTTGTCTACCTCGTCGAGCACGAGAACTGGATTGTTCGAGCCGACCTTCTTCAGCGCCTGAATGATGCGGCCGGGCAGCGCGCCGACGTACGTCCGCCGATGCCCGCGGATCTCCGCCTCGTCGCGCACACCCCCGAGGGCGATGCGGCCGTAGCGCCGCCCCATCGCCCGTGCGATCGAGCGCCCGAGTGAGGTCTTGCCCACCCCGGGCGGCCCCACGAAGAGCAGGATGGGGCTGCGATTGTCGGGACGCAGCTGGCGAATCGCCGAATATTCGACGATGCGCTTCTTCACCTGCTCGAGACCATGGTGATCCTGGTCCAGGCAGCGCCTTACCTCGCCGACGTCGAAGCGATCGGTCGTCGACGAGCGCCAAGGCAAATCCAGGATCCACTCCACGTACGTCCGCGCGACCTGGTACTCGCCAGACTGGCTCTGCATGCCGGCCAGGCGGGAGAGCTGCTTCTTGGCCGCCTGCCGCGCGTCGTCGGGCAGGTCCATCAGGGCCAGTCGCTCGCGCAGTTCATCCACTTCGTCATCGTCGTCGGCGCTTTCGCCGAGCTCATCGCGGATGGCCCGAAGCTGCTTGCGCAGGACATAGGCCCGATGGCTCTTGGTCATCTCGGTCTCGACCAAGTTCGAGATCTCCGACTTGATGCGGAGGCTCTCGAGCTGCCGATCGAGCATACGCGAGACGATGTCCACGCGTTTGGCTGGATCGATGGCTTCGAGCACGCTCTGGCGCACCGGAACGCTCGCCAGCTCCTCAGGCAGGTTCGACGCGATCAGATCGGCCAGAGCGCCCGGAGACTCGACGTTGTCGAGAATGGCTGCCGTCTCCTTGGGCAAGTCCGACATGAAGGCCAGCGCCTGGCGCGTCTTCTCGCGAAGCTCGGTCGCCTTCTGGATCAAAACCGCAGACGCCTCCGCCGCAGCGTCGTCACCGATCCGCCGCACCTCGGCGCGCATGTACGGCTCGAGGCCGACCGCTTCTTGTACGTGGAAGCGACTGACGCCGTTCAGCACCACCGAGTAGCTGCCTGCGCTGATGCGAATCACCTTCACGACTCGCGCCAGGGTGCCCACGGTGTAGAGGTCGTCGAACGTCGGCTCGACGATGGCTGGATCGCGCTGCGCGACGACGCCGACCAAAGCTCCGTCCTGATCCAGTTCCTCGACCAGGCGGATACTCCGGGGTCGGCCGACGTTGATCGGCACCACGGACATGGGAAAGAGGACCGAATTGCGGAGGGGCAGAATGGCAACCCGCTCGGACGGGGGATGCATGGACGCTACCGTCATATGCGGACACTACTCCGAGGGCTTCCCGCGTCCACACGCAGCGCCCTCGGGTGACGCTTTTTCGGGCATGTGGTAGCCCTACCCGGCATGCGTGCGCTTCCCCCCCACGAGCCCCTGGACAGCAAAGGCTCGCTCTCCGCGCGGAGGTCGACCGGAAGCGCCGCACGGGCGGGACGTCGAAGTCGGGTCCTAGGGGGCATCGCCGGGGCTTGGCCCCTGCTCTGCCTGTGCCTTGCCTGCCACGGTCAGCCTGCAACCGTTACGCCCCAGCATGCCGTCGATGCGTACGCCGACGCCGTGCGCGAGAAGCGCTACGACGACGCGTATGCACTGCTCAGCCGCGACGCGCGCCGGGAGATCTCTCGCGCCGAGTTCCAGCGGCGGATCGAGCAAGATCCCGAGGAGACTGCGGTTCTGCTGGGCGGGCTCGGTGCTTCGGCAGAGGAAGCGACCGTCCGCGCAGTGATCACGGGCAAGAACGGCGAGACGCTCGAGCTCGTGTACGAAGGCGATGCCTGGCGCATCGAGGAGCGTGCCATCGACCTCTACGGCCAGCGCACTCCCCGTGATGCGCTATCGTCCTTCGTCCGCGCGTACGACGCCGAGCGCTGGGACGTCCTCCTGCGCTTCGTTCCCGACAGCGAGCGCGAAGGCATGGACGAGAAGGTACTGAGGGACGCCTGGCGCGGCGAGCAGAAGGCGGAAATTGCCGCAATCGTCGAAGGGCTCCGCGCGTCCCTGGTCGCCGCTCCGATCGAGGAGCTCGGAGGCCGCGCCAGCATGACCTACGCCGGCGGCGGCACGGTCGAACTGGTCTTGGAGCGTGGGCTGTGGAAGATTCAGGACTTCAAATGACGCAGCGCATCGGCTCGCTCACCCGCACGACCTCAGAAACGGACATTTCAGTCACCGTGAACCTGGACGGGACGGGACAGCATCAGATCTCGACTCCCATCCCCTTTCTGTCTCACATGCTCGAGCAGCTGCCGCGCCACGGGCTCTTCGACTTGTCGGTGCAAGCCAAGGGCGACACAGCCATCGACGGCCACCACACGACCGAGGACATCGGCATCGTACTCGGCAAAGCGCTGCTGCAGGCGCTGGGCGATCGCAAAGGCATTCGCCGCTACGGCTCGGCCACGCTGGTGATGGACGAAGCCCGCGTCACGGTTGCGCTCGATCTGTCGGGACGCGCGTTTTTCGTGTGGGAGGCCGACCTGCCCAAGGCCAAGATCGGCGAGTTCGATTCCGAGCTGGCCGAGGTGTTCTTCGAAGCCGTGGCGCGCAGCGCGCAGATCAACCTGCACGTGGCCCTCCATCGGGGACAGAACCTGCACCACATCGTCGAGATCACGTTCAAGGCGCTGGCGCGGGCGCTGCGCCAGGCTTCGGAGGTGGATCCGAGGGCAGCTGCTGCCATTCCGTCGACCAAGGGAGTGCTCGACTAACATGCAGGTCGCCCTCATCGATACGGGACACTCGAACCTGCGTTCGGTCAGGCGTGCGCTCGAGCGGGCAGGCGAAGGCTTGCCGCTCGAGGTGCGCACCACGCACGATCCGGACGTCATCGTCGCGGCGGACAAGGTCGTCGTGCCCGGACAAGGTGGCTTCGGTGACTGCCTCCACGCCATGCGCCACGAGGGAGCGGACGACGCCGTGCTCGAGCACATCCGCGCGGGCAAGGCATACTTGGGCATCTGCCTGGGTCTCCAGGCCTTGTTCGACGGCAGCGAAGAGTCGCCCGGCACCCGCGGCCTGGGCGTCTTGGCAGGAAGCTGCGAAAAACTCGCCTCCCGGCCGGGCATCAAGATCCCCCACATGGGCTGGAACGAGCTCCAATTTTCCGGCGAACCGCACCCGGTGCTCGCCCGAGCGGGTGGCCCAGGATCGTGGTTCTACTTCGTCCACTCCTACCACGCGTGCCCCACCGACCGGAGCGTCCTCGAGGCCACGGTCGGCTATGGGCCACACGTGATCACGGCTGCCGTCGCGAAAGACAATGTCCTCGCCACGCAGTTTCACCCGGAGAAAAGCCAGGCGGCGGGCCTCCGCTTGCTCCGCGGCTTCCTCGAGTGGTCCATCTGACGCATGGCGGACGCTCCGGCAGAATTCCTCGATGAGCGCGCTCGGCTAGCGCCGGTGCGCGGTCGTTCCCTGCGGAGCGATGCGCTCAACTTGCCGAACCTGCTCACGATGGGTCGCATCTTGCTGATCCCGTGGGTGCTCTGGCTGTTGGATCAGGGCACACCGAAGGATTGCATCTACGCCGCCCTCGTCTACTCGGCCGCCGCCATCACCGATCTCTTGGACGGCATGCTGGCCCGCCGCATGGGCATCGTGAGCGTCCTCGGGAAGTTCCTCGATCCTCTGGCTGACAAGCTGCTCGTGATGGCAGCGCTGATCTGGATGGTGCCCATGGGGCGCGTGCCCGAGTGGGCGGTGGTGCTGCTCTTGGCCCGCGAGATTAGCGTCACGGGCTTGCGCAGCATCGCCAGCAGTGAGGGGCTCGTCATCAGCGCCGGTGGCGGCGGAAAGAACAAGACGGCGCTCCAGATGGTCGGCATCCTCTGCCTCATGCTGGGCTACCCGTACGACATCGATCTCTGGATCGTGGACCTCGGCCGGGTCGACCTGGTCGTGGTCGGCCGGGTACTCGTGTACATTTCACTGATTTTTTCGGTACAGAGCGGCCTCAGCTACCTGCTCCAGTTCACCCGCGCCGCAGCCCGGGGCCCCGAGCGAAACGCGCTCGAGCGAGCCGATTGAGCAGCCCGGGGTGGGATGGCCCCCCGGGGTAACTTGAGGGCAGCCTCGGGGCCTGATAGAGGGCCGCCATGAAGACTGCTTCGACGCTTCTCCGGGCCGGCGTGATTTCCGCCGCAGTGGCGTTTGCTCTCCTGGTCGGCTGTCAGATCCAGCGCGAAGGCGAGCGCTGCTCGCTGCTCAACGGCGATCACGACTGCGAAGAAGGCTTGGTGTGCACGGCGGCCAGCAGCTTGAGCGGTGACGATGGCGTCAACCGCTGCTGCCCCGATAGCGGCAGCGTGACGGATGAGCGCTGCCGGCGCCGCGTGGGCGGCAGTGGCGGCATGGGCGGCGACACGGGAGGAGGCTCCGGTGGCGGCGGCAACCTCGGCGGGTCGACCAGCAGCGGGGGATCGAGTGGCATTGGCGCTGCTTGCGAGTACCGCAGCGACTGCGAGTCCGGCCTCACCTGTGGTCCGGGCGGCAAGTGTCAGTACGAGTGCCAAGACGACATCGACTGCGCCGACGGCTTGGTCTGCAGTGAAGATCGTCGCTGCACGGCTCCATGACTCCGCTCGGGCTGGCCACGCTCGGTCGCGAACCAGTCCTGGTCGGCGCGCGGCTCATCCGGCGCAGCGGTGGCGAAGTGCTGCTCGGCGACGCGCTCGCGACGGTCCAGGCGCGCGACGCAGCAGACTCGGGTGCCTGCGCGCCCGGCGACTTCGTGGAAGCCGCGTTGGCGCTCGATCCGACGACGGGAACGCCGTCGTGCACTCACCTGCGCCGGCTCGGCGGCGGGCGCGCGTCGGCGGAGCTTCGCTCCCCTCTGCCGCTCTTGCTGCGTCAAGCGGCCGACCGGGCCGTGCGTGACTTCTTCGGGCGGGAGAGCTTCCTCGAGGTGCACGCGCCCACCTTCGGCATGTGCCCCGGCTTGGATCCCCACGTGCAGGCGTGGGCCACCGCCCCCGGTGTGCGTGGTCCCGAGTGGTCCATGACGTCGCCAGAGTTCTATCTGAAGCGCCTCCTCGCCCAAGGATTCCCGCGAGTCTTTCAGCTGGCATCGGTCTTCCGCGCCGAAGAGCTCGGCCCTTGGCACGAGCCCGAGTTCACCTTGCTCGAGTGGTACCGCGCGTACGAGGACCTCGAAGCGGTCATGACCGATACGGAACGCCTCGTCTGCGCGATCGACGAGACGCTCCGGGCAACAGGTGTGAGCGCCCTCCACACCTTCGAACTCCACCGGCCATTCGCTCGCCTCACGGTGCGCGAAGTGTTCCGCAAGTATGCGGGCATCGCCGACGCGAGCGACTACGCGGCCAGCGATCCCGCTGCCTACTTTCAGACGTTCGTAGACTCGGTCGAGCCGCGCCTGGCCGAGATGCGAGAGGCGATTTTCCTGACGGAGTTTCCGGCTTCGCAGGCAGCACTCGCTCGCCTCGCGCCCGAGGATCCGAAGGTCGCGCTGCGCTTCGAGCTCTTGATCGGAGGCGTCGAGATCTGTAACGGCTATGACGAGCTCACCGATGTGGACGAGCAACGCTCGCGCTTCGAGCTGGAGCTTGCCCGCCGGCGCCGAAGTGGCGAGCCGCAGTATCCCCTCCCCGAGCGTTTCCTCGCCGCGCTCGACGACGGCATGCCGCCTGCTGCCGGGAATGCACTCGGCGTCGAGCGGCTCCTCGCCGTCCTCACGGGAGCACCCGGCATCGGTTCGTTCTACGCCTTCCCGGCGAGCGAGCACTGATCGACCCAGCACCGACCGCGGGCAGGTCGTCCCCTACCGAGCACGGCGTCGCCGTCAGTCGAGGCGCAAGATGCTCACGACGGGACGTCCGTCCAAGAGTGCTCGGCCTCCGAGACTCGTGAGCTCGAGCACGAAGGCGACGCACACGACCTCGGCGTCCTGTCGCTCCACGAGCTCGCACACGGCAGCGGCCGTAGCGCCCGTTGCCAGCAAGTCGTCGACGACCAGCACGTGCGAGCCCGCGGCTAGTGCGTCACGATGCATTTCGAGCTCGAGCTCGCCGTACTCCTGCGAGTACGAGACGCGATCGGTCTTGCCGGGCAGGCGCCCGGCGCGCCGCACCGGCACGAAGCCCGCGTTCAGGCGAGCCGCCATGGCGCCCCCGAAGATGAAGCCCCGACTCTCGACGCCAACGACGACGTCGATGCGCTGACCGATGAAGCGATGTGCCAGCGCGTCGAGCACCATGTGCAGCGCAACCGGATCGGCCAGGAGCGGCGTGATGTCCTGGTAGTTCGCACCCGGTGTCGGGAAGTCTGCGATCGTCCGCACGCGCGCGGCGATGCGAGCCCAGGGATCTTCACCCTCGACACCCAGCAGCGGCAGCGATTCGCGCACGGCATCGCGTTCGCCTCCCCGGGGCGTCGGGTGGGAGCGGGCTGGCAGGGCCGGGGCTACTTTCTTTCGCACCATCGCTGCTCAACCTACCGCGCTCGCCGCGGAAAGGAAGCTGCTCGTCACAGGGACCCGAGTGCGCCGACCAGGCGCTCGGCGTCGTCCTCGAGCTGGCTCGACCACAAGTCGAGCACGAGCGGGGTCACGCCGACGACGCCCAGATCGTAGGCCTCGGTGTCACTGCCGAGCACCGACTCGTGGTGCACCGTGGATCCGCCGATCCAATAATACGGAAGGCCACGCGGATCCTCGCGCTGGATGAGGCCCCCGCCGTACTCGCGCTTGCCGAGGCGCGTTGCGCGGAGCGGCCAGGCGCTGCTGGCAGGCGGGAAGTTGACGTTGAAGAGCCGCGGCCCGGTCAGCCCGGCCTTCAACGTGGCGGCCACCAGATCGGCGGCGACCTCGGCGGCCCGCTCGCGGTCGGCGCCCTCCCCGGCGGACATGGCCAGGGCCACGTAGCCCTGGAGCGCGCCTTCGCGCGCGGCAGCCACCGTACCGCTGTAGAAAACGTCCTGCCCGAGGTTCAGGCCGTGATTCAGGCCCGAGACGACGACATCGGGCTTCCGCGGCAGCACCGTGCCGGCGTAGAGGGCCAGGTAGATGCTGTCGGCCGGGGTGCCATCGACCGAGAAGACGCCGTCCCCGCGCTGCAACAGCCGCAAAGGTCGATTGAGACTGAGCGAGTGACTCGAAGCGCTCTGCTCGGTGTCCGGCGCGCAGACGACGACGTCGAAGCGCTCGAGCAGGGCCTGACGGAGCACGCTCAGACCTTGGGCACGGTAGCCATCGTCGTTGGAAAGCAGCACCAGCGGGCGCTCGGCGGTTGCGGTCATCGGGGGCTGGTCTACCGGAGGGCGCCGCTCGGGAGAACCCTGGAGCGCGCCTCACCGTCCGCTCGCTCGCGCGGGCCGACTTTGCGGGCGCTTTCGCGTCGCCTTGGGCAGCTCCGCCCACCTCCGGTAGCCTGCAGGCAGGATGGCGGATGGGGACTCGGGGTCGAAGACTGCGCGCTACGGGTCCTCGATCGCTCCACCCTTCCGCGAGCCTGGCACCGCTGACAGCGCGCCGCCGGTGGGGAGTCTGCCACCCCGCGCTCGCACCGAGGTGACGACGCGGCTATCGGAAGAGCTCGCTCGCTTCGGCGCGGTCGGCCAAGTGCACATCGACGGCGGCGAGGTCGTGCTCCGGCATCCCACCGGGCCGCGGCGCGCCCCGATCGATGAATGGCTGGATCATTGGGAGCTGCTCGATGAACCCACCCGGCGCCTGCGCGTGAGCCAGCTCGCGCGCACGCTGGCTCGTCCGACCTCTCTCCCGGTCAGCCGTCCCCCGTCCGCCCTGCGGATGCACCTGGGCTCGTGGATCGGCCTTTGCGCGCTCGTGAGCTCGATTGCCCTCGGCGTCATGTGGACCGTGGGCGACCTCGGCCGGGCCTCAGCTGGACCGCCGCGAGCTGCCTCCGCGCCCGATGGAGCCACCCGAACGGACAAGGCCGCTGCAGCGAGCACGGCCGATAAAGGCCGGCCGAGCCTGGTGTGCGCAGCGACGCGGGCACGCGTCGTGCGGGGCGCCACGGTGACGGTCGCCGACGCGGAAGGCTGGGTGGTCGAGTACTTGGCGTTTCGTCCACTCGCACAGGGCGCGCCCGCAAGCGAAGCCGTCCTGCCCATGCGAGAGCTGACGCAGTTCTTCGAGGCGCCAACGGCCGCCGAGGGCAGCCGCTACATCTGGCCCGAGGAGCCGACGCTCTCGACCACGCCCACCTCCGAGGATCGCGTCTTCGTGCGCTCCGAGCCGGTGACCGGCGCCATCGGTACCACGCACAGCGGAGTGCGCATCACATTCGCGGGAGCGCTGGTCGATGCGTATTTCAGACCAGCCACACGGGGCGCCTATTTCCACCTGGCTTCCGCGCTCACCGACCGACTGGGCGCGGCCCACGCAGCGCTCTATGCGCGCTGCGCCTATGGAGACACACACCACCTGGGTTCTTGGTTCCGCGGGCGGGATCACCAGGAGGCCGTGGCCGCGCTCGTCTACTCGCTCGGCACGTTTGCCGAGCCGCCCCACCTGGCCGACCCGTTCTTGCGCCCCCTCGGCGGCCGCGAGATCGACCGAGCGTTGGCGTTCGGCGCCATCACGCGCGTATCGACGGCGCTCGATCGACCGCTGGTCGCGAGCCTGATCGGACGGGAGGGAGGGATGGTCATGGGACGCCCCGGCGAAGCCGTCACCCTCACCTTCCCCTTCGAAGATGGAAACCGCGCCTCGCGCCTCAGCCGCGAAATCGCGCGTCTGACCGAGATCGGCGGCCAGTAGCCCCCGCCGGGCCGCCTTTGCGGGCGAAGCACGCGGCCGCTAGCCCACTTTCTCGGCTAACATCCGGGCGCCATGTCCGACAGCCAGGCCGCACCAGCTGGTCCCGTGCACGAGTACGCTGATCCGAGAAAGTCATCTCGACACCTTCGGTCACGTCAACAACGCCACGTACCTGCAGCTCTTCGAGGAAGCGCGCTGGGACTTGATCACGGCGGCCGGCTTCGGCCTCGACGTAATTCAAGCGACACGCCTCGGTCCGGTAATCTTGGAAGCCACGGTGAAGTTCCGCCGCGAAGTGAAGAACCGCGAGACCATCACCATCCGCACGTTCCTCCTGGACTACGAGGGAAAGATCGGTCGCTTGGCCCAGCGGGTCTTCAAGGAGGACGGCGATCTCGCCTGCGATTCCACGTTCGTGATCGGCCTCTGGGACATCGACGCGCGCAAGCTGATCCTGCCGACGCCGGAGTGGAAGCGGGCCGTCGGCGCGATCTGATCGGCATGGTCTGATCGGCACGATCCGATTCGCGTGGGTCTTTTGGCTCGGCGCGCGCCGAAGCAGCTTGACCGGGGACGCGACATCGAGGCACCTGCCTCCCTTCCTCGTCGTCGTATGAAAAACGTCCGCGAGGATCTCATTCCACCGCTCGTTCGCAGGGCCAGCGACGCTCAGAATGGCTACACGAATGGAACATTCACCCACGAGTGCGACCAGGAAGTTGTGAGTATTGTGATAGACCGAGCGCTCACTGCCGTAGTCACACATTCGCTCCGCCGCGCGTGACGTTCACCCCGGTTGGCGAGGGCGCTCGAGGTAGCCCAGCATTGGCACTATCGTGAGGCCCTCGAGGACCAACTGCATACGCGATCCATCCTCCACGCGTCTCGATCCGGGGCCACCGCCCTCGCTGTCGGCCGTGCCTCCTCCGGTCACGCCTCGAGTCCCGCTGGCCACGTCGCCCGCGCCTGGATCAGCAGCCGTGCAGAGCACGGCCAGGGCCAAGCAGCTGTCCATCGAAACGCTCCGCGGCCTCGCCATCGTCCTCATGGTTGCGGGCCACGTGATCGGCAACGATCCGAGCTCGGGCCTGCGCGTCGCCGACGATTCGCCGTATCGCTACTTCTATGAATCCCTGCGCCTGCTCCGCATGCCGCTCTTCACCGCGATCAGCGGCTACGTCTACGCACTGCGACCCCTGAGCTCGACCGCGCGCTTCTCAGGCTTTCTGGGGGGCAAGGCGCGCCGCCTGCTTCTGCCGATGCTGACCGTCGGCACCATCGAGTTCTTGGCGCATGCACTCGTGCCCGGCGTCAATCATCGAGCGGATTTGCGAGACCTCTGGCGCATCTACTTCTTCGGCTACGACCACTTCTGGTTTCTGCAGGCCATCTTCCTCGTGATCGCGGTCAGCGCTGCCCTCGATGCCCTGGGCGCTCTCCAGACGCCGTGGCGCCTCGCCGTTGCCCTATTCGGCGCCTTCGTGCTCGCGCGAGTCCTGCCCCCCGTCGAGCTGTTCAGCCTGAGTGGCGCGCTCTATCTGGCGCCGTTCTTTCTCCTCGGTGTCGGTCTTCGGCGCTTCGAACACCTGCGAAGCCCGCTCCTTTCGGCGGCCTGCTGGCTCGTGTTCTTGCATGGCATCGCGCAGCAGCAGTGGGCCTGGTTCATGCACGACGCCGCGCGCGTGGATCCGTCGAGCCTGCTCGGCATGAGCACCTCGCTCGCGGGCATGGTGCTGGTTTTTGCGCATCGGCGGAGCATCCCGGCACTGGCCTGGCTCGGCACCTATGCCTATTCCATCTACCTCTTTCACATCCTCGCCACCGCGCCGGCGCGCATCCTGACCACCAAGGTCCTTGGCGATGCACTCCCCGACCCCGAGCCACTCATCCTCGCCCTGAGCTTGGCCGCCGGACTCGCCGTGCCCATCGTGCTCGACCGTCTGCTTCGGAAGCATCCCGTCACAGCGCTCGTATTCCTGGGGCTCCGGCCGGCCGAAGTGGCCAGCGAAGCCCCTCCTGACGCCGCGAGTTCAGCCCGGCGGCGAACGATCGCGGAGCGGGCGGCCCCCGAGGCGACTCGACCGGCACTGCAGCCGCCTCGTCCCGCGCTCCCGAGCGGCAAGGCGGGGTGAAGGCGCCGCGCTAGGAATCGGAAAGCCCGACTTGGACTCGCGACGGTACGTTGCAGAAGGCTCGCGCGACAGTCGAAGGTGACTGGATCGTCGAAGCTAGGCGTGTGATTTTCTGGAGCGGGAAACGAGACTTGAACTCGCGACCCCAAGCTTGGGAAGCTTGTGCTCTACCAACTGAGCTATTCCCGCGTTTTCGTGTGGTCCTCGAACGAGGCGGGGGAGCATACTCATCGCGCCTCCGGTCGCAAACCCCTTCTGCGGGGACGGAGGCGATGGGCCGAGTGGATGGGCGCGAGCGGAGCGGTCAGTCGGCGCTCATGCGGAGCAGCGCGCCGCCGGCGCTGATGATGGCGACGACCATGACGGCGGCCGCGACCCAGCTGGCCCGGATGGGCCCGAGGCTGAGGGCCGCCCCGTGGGTGGCAATGTACGCGCGATCGAGGGCGGTCAGAGCGAGGCTGAGGGACGCGAGCGACAGGCCCGGGCTCAGCTGCTTCCACAGCGACGGACGATGCAGCGCTCGCGCTGGCATGGGAACCCGACCGAGCGCGGCCGATGGCAGAGGTGGGCGCCCCTGGCCGGGCGAAAGGTGGCCGAGCCCCGGACCGAGCCCAGGCTGGCCCAAGGGGGCCGACGGCAGCGGGGGCCGGGCGGGGCCGCCCGCGGCTGGGCGCGCGGGAGCTGATGCAGGACTTGGCGCTGGCGAGGCGGGACTCCCGAGCGCGAGCTCCGTGGCGAGCGCGGACGGTGCGGCGGGCGCAGGGGGGATCGGGTCGGCGACGGCCTCGGCGGGCCCTCCCGGTGCGATCGACTCGAACCCGGCGGTGACGACCCGCTTGGGCTGCCGGCCGGCATCGCGAATCGTCACTCGACCGGTGAGATGATCGATTCCGAGCGCGGAGGTGAGCCCGTCCCAGAACTCGCCGATCGTCTGCGTGCGCGAGCGCGGATCGAGCGCCAGCGCGCGCGCGAACACGGCCTCCACCGCATCGGAGACCGCGATGCCGTGGGCTCGCGGGGTGGGCCGACGTGTGGGGTCGAGGATGGCGCCCATCATCTCCGTCATCTCACCCTGGATGACTTCGCTGCCCTTGGCGACTTCGACGACCGTGAGCGCGAGCCCCCAAACGTCCGTCCATTTACCGGTCTGCCCGAAGCGGTTCGGGGCCCATTGCTCCGGTGCTGCGTAGGCCGGGGAGAAGGCGACGAATGCCGTGCCCGTCTGGCTTTGCTTGCCCGCGAGCTGCCCGGCTGCCGTCTTCACCTTGCTGATGCCGAAGTCGAGCACCTTGGCGACGTCTTGTCCGCCCACGCGTGCGACGAACAGGTTCTCGGGTTTCATGTCGCGGTGCACGACGGTCATCACGCCCGTCGGTCCCATGAAATGGTGCGCCTGCTCCAGGGCAGCGGCGACCGGAGTCAGAAGCTGACACAGCTTGTCGAGCTCGAGCCCACCGCGGCCCTTCTCGCGGCGGCGCACCACGATGGCGTCGAGCGTGCGACCTTCGAGCCACTCGAGTGCCATGAACGGCACCATGCGTCCGTCCGCGAGGTGGAAGGCATCGACGTGCAGAGGTCGCACGATGGCCGGGATCTGCGCCGAAAGCCGAAACAGCACCTCGGCTTCGGCCCTGAACTGCTCCAAGAACTTGGCGTGGTCCGCTTTGCTGAGCGCATCGGGGATCTTCAAACACTTGAGTGCGACGGTCGCGCGAAAGCCCTTGTGATGAGCGCGGTAGACGACGCCGAAGCCGCCTTCAGCCACGAACTCCTCGACCTGATACGTGCGTGCGACGACCTTGCCGAGAATGCCGAACCGGTCGCCACTCATCACTCGCTCTCCCCGGACCTCTGAGCCGTTGGTGCGGCGTTACCCACCATCCGGCCGCCCTGCTCGCTCGACATTCGTCCGACCAGCGTATCAGACCGCGAGCGCGCCAGAAGGCGTGAAAATCGATGACTTTCCGGGCGGACCTTTCCCCACACGATGCTTGCCGGTCGATGCTCGCCCGCTCGCTCGCAAGGCGGCAGGGGTGAGCGACCGATGGGCGCCTCTTTTTTCGACGCGGCCCAGACCCTTCTTGGGGCCGGTGCGTACCCACTCACCATGAGCCGCGCCCGCACGACCGTTCCCCTCTCCCTCTTCGTCTCAGTCTTCGCCCTCGCTTGCACCCCACGGAGCGCCACCGGCTCCCCTCCCCCGGCGGCAGGTGGCGGTGGACACGGCTCCAGCTACATCGGAAGGCCGACGGCAGGGGATCCGCACGGTGACGGTCGGGACGTTCAGCCAACCGGCGCGCACCATTTCGTCGCTCGGCCCCACGAGCCCCATTTCGCGTCTCAGCCGTCCGGGCCGCCGCTCCTTCTGACGCTGCCCCGCTACGTCGACGGCTCGTATCAGTGCTTTGGTGGCGCGCACCTCGACCAGCGGCCGTACGGCTATGGCTACCGGTATGGCGCGGCTCCGAGCAGTGGCGTCGCGCAGGGTTCCGGAGGCGCCTCAGCGCCCCGGCCGACGGCTCCCGCGACGGCCAAGAGCCGCGGAGGGGAGCGCTTCAGCGCCTCGGCACCCACGGCCGCCGAGGCGAGTCCGAGCGTTGGACGCACCGGCCCCGTCCCAGGCGACGCTGCCAAGCCCTCGGCGCCCTCGAAGAACGAGGGCCTCCGGCGTGAGTACGCCGCCCGTGACGACGAGCAGCGGCTGCGCGCGCCCGATCCTCACTACCCGCCGAGTCCACCGCCGGCAGGGGCCGACGGCTTCGGGGTACCCGTTTACCTCTCCAACGACGACACCATGAGCCTCTCGTCAGCGCAGCGGGTCATCTGGGCGATTGAGCACTTCGCGCCCATCCCGCGCGAGCACGTGCGCCCCCATGAGCTCCTCAACTACTTCTCCTTCCAGAGCCAGCCAGTGGCCAGTGACCACGACTTCTCGGTGATGGCGAACATCGCGGCGCTCGACTCGAGCCAAGCGCGTCTGGCGCTGGCCATTCAAGGCCGTCCGCTCACGCGCAGCAGTCGGCGCAACGTCAACCTGGCCTATGTCGTCGACCGTTCCGGCTCGATGGACGCTGAGGGACGCATGGAATACCTGAAACAAGGGCTCCTCCGCTCCTTGGACGAGCTCAAGCACGGGGATGTGGTGCACATCACGCTATTCGATAGCTCCGTCTGCCAGCTGGCCGAGAACTTCGTCGTCGGGCGGGATGATCTGTCTCAGCTGCGCAGCAGCATCGGCCGCATCGCGCCGCTCGGCTCCACCAACTTGCACGATGGTCTGACGCAAGGCTACGCCGTCGCCGATCGCAGCTATCAGCCTGGGTATTCGAACCGTGTCGTCATGATCACGGACGCCGAGGCCAACACGGGCGTCACGGACCAAACCCTGATTGGTATGGTTGGTCAGCACTACGACGCGCGGCGCATCCGACTGAGCGGCATCGGCGTCGGCTCGACCTTCAACGACTCGCTGCTCGACGAGCTCACCGAGCGCGGCCGGGGCGCGTACGTATATCTGGGCAGCCCGAGTGAGGTCGACGCCGTCTTCGGATCGCGCTTCGTCTCGCTCGTCGAAACGATCGCCGGCGACGTGCACTTTCGCTTGCATCTGCCCCCCTCCCTCGCCATGGGTACCTTCTACGGCGAGGAAGCGTCGGTCCATAAAGAGCGGGTCCAGGCCGTGCACTACTTCGCGGGCACCTCTCAGCTCTTCCTCAGCGACCTGAAGCTGAGAGATGGCGTGGTCCCGACCACGGACGACATCATGCTCACGATCGAGTACGAAGATCCGGAGTCGGGGCAAGCACGGGTGGAGGAGTTCCCGTTCCGCCTTGGAGACATCGAGGGGCGCTCGCCAAATCTAGACAAGGCCTCGTACGTGGATGCCTTCGCCCGCAGCGTCGAGAGCCTGACCGATCGCCCGCTGCCGCCGAGCTACAGCGAAGCGCGGTACGGCTGGGCCGACCATTCGGCAGGCGCGGCGTGCCGCGACGAGCGCCAGGCGGCCGCCTTTTTTGCAGCGCCGATCCAAGGGGACTCCGAGGTGCGGCGCATCGAGCAGCTCTGGGACACCTTCTGCTCGCGCTACCCCGTCGCGACCCGCCCGCCGGCCCCGCCGCGCCCCGTCCCCCACTACCGTCCCGAGGCGCCGCGTCACAACGACTACGCTCCGCCCGACACGTGGCCGGGCGCGACCTCGAGCCGCTGAGCTTCGCGCAGGCGCGAAGCCGAAAGCCAGGGCCAGCCGCACGTCGGCCGGCCCTGGACCCGTTTGCGCCGAGCCACCATGCTGCCGCCATGGACATCGACCTGCCCGGCCTGTCGGCAGACCGACGCTACAAGCTGCTCACCGCGCTCGTGATCCCGCGGCCGATCGCCTGGATCACGTCACGAAGTGCGAGCGGCCTCGTGAACCTGGCGCCGTACAGCTTCTTCAACGTGCTCGGCAATCGCCCGCCCGTCGTCGCCTTCGGCCCAGGCGAGCGCTCGCCTGGTGTACCGAAGGATACGGCGCGCAACGTGGAGGAGAGCGGTGAGTTCGTGGTGAATCTCGTGCATCCCGAAGCCGCCAAAGCCATGCACCAGAGCGCGGCCGCCTTCCCGGCAGACGTCAGCGAGGTCGAAATGCTCGGTCTCGAGCTCACGGCGTCGAGCAAGATCGAGACGCCGCGTCTCAGCATCACGAAAGTCGCGCTCGAGTGCCGACACCAGCAGACGGTGCGCGTGGGCGACAATCGCATCGTACTCGGCACGATTGAGCACCTCTACGTCGAGGACGGCATCATCGATGCGGAGACGCTGCGCATGCAGCAAGACAGCTTCGTCGCCGTGGGCCGCCTACAAGGGCCGGGCGTCTATTGCACCACGGCCGACCTGATCAATCTCGGCCCCATGCCAACGCCTGCGCAAGTGACGGAGGCCAAAGGCTGAGCGGCACGCACTCCGCGCCGACGATAGCCGACCGCGTCAGTAGTTGAACTCGACGGTGTTCAGCGACTCGACCTTGTCCTTCCACTCGATGCGGTCGATCTGTGTGCGCAAGCAGCTCTCGAGCTCTGCGTTCGCGGGCTTGGCGGCCACGTCGAGACCGACGGCCTTGCCCTGCCAGACGGCGACGCGAATCGAGAAGTGTTCGTGGCCCTTGAGCTTGCAAGGTTCGTACACCGCAGGATCCTTGAGCGGCTCGGCGAGCGCTTCTTCCTCGATGTGAATGCGTTGCGCCGTGCTCGGCACGGCGGCGATCGCTTCCTCGACGCTCATTCCGGGCGTGAAGGTCGGCGTTTCGTCGCTGCTTTCCTCGGCGCTCTCCGCGGCGAGGCCGTCGCCCGACGGCGGCGCATCGCTCGACTCACCCTCGAGGACGCTCGACGGATCTTCGTCAGGCGTCTCGGCTTGCTGCGGCTTGGCGCAGCTGGCCACTGCCCCCAGAAGCAGGATGAAAATCAACCGCCCATGTTCCCTCGCGCTCACCATTCGCACACCCTCCATGCGGCCCAGCGTAGTGCGAAAAGCCGCCGAGCCCAGCCCGGACGTCGCGTTGCTCGTCGCGGGCCGCCCGGTCCCTTGCCGCGGCAGCGCTGCCTTGCGGCGCTGACGGATTCTTGGCCCGGCTCTCCAGGGCTCGGCTCTTGTCGGCTCTTGTCGCTGGGCACCCCATCAGCGAACGAACGACCACGGTGCGCGAACACTCGCAGCGCCCGCTCGCTCCCGGCCCTCGTCGCTCGGAGGTGGGCGAGGCTGAGCGTCTCGCCCGTCACGAGCCTGGCTTGTTTTCTAGTGGGTCGACCCGGACTTGAACCGGGGACCTACGGATTAAAAGTCCGCAGCTCTACCGACTGAGCTATCGACCCGAATGGTTCTGGTTTCGCGGGCTTATGGCTCAGCCGGGGCTGGTGTCAAGCGGCGGATGCAGGTGGGCGCCTGCCGCCATGCCGAGGCTCGGCTGCGCGCGGGTGGAGGGCCTCTGAGCCGCCCGCCTAGCCGGCTGGCCGCAATGCCGAGAGCGAGAGCTCGACCTCACCCAGGAGGTCGGCTTCGCCTTCTTTGCCGACGGCCGAGCCGACGCTGAAGAGAGCAAAGCTGACGTAGTCGAAGAGCAGCTTGCGGAGCGACTGCTCGATGTTGCCGTCGGCCGCGACCATGGGCGCGTTCATGGCGATGACGCTAGCGTCCAGGCGGCCCGCTTCATCGGGACCCGCGCCCTGGAAGAGCAGGTCGTAGAAGACGCCCTGGCCAGTCGTGAACTGACCGAGACCAGTGCGCAGATCGGAGGTGCAGCCGGCAGCGTCGGCTCGCCTGTAAACGGCCGCCAGGATGTCGTTGGCGGCGGCCGCGATGGCTGCGGGTCCACCGCTCACCTGCGGCGGTCGAATCACCACGAACTTGGACTGGACGAGACCGTAGATCTTCTTCATGGTCTCGAACTCGCCGAGGCCCGTGTGGCGTCCGATCTGCCGCACGCTCGTCTTGCCGTCGACGCACTCGTACACGTCGGCGAGGTCAGGGGCGGGCGCTTCTGCCCGAGCGGTCTTGGCGGGCACGTGGTCCAGCGACGGCACCTTCTCCGCAAAGTAGCGCACCTCATCCATGCGGGTGACGCCGTCCATCAGCAGACTGTTGATGCTCACCGCCTGCCTGGTCGAGAGCTCCTTCTCGTCGAACCCGTCCAGAAAGAAGTAGGTACCATCGGCCACGTGCATCGCGCCGACGACCACCTCGGTGATCTGCTGAGCGAACGCCTTGTAGATCGTCTCGCGTGAGAGCACGCCGAGCTCGACCGCGAGCTCGCCGAAGCGCTTGCTTTCCGTCACCTGCGACTCGACGCGCTCCAGATCTTCTTCACTGATGTGACCGTAGCGGTACATCACGCGTCCGAGGCGCTCGTCCGTGACGTTGGAGCGCACCCCGATGACGTTGCTCTGATCGATGTAGATCTTGCGCTCTTGTTCGCCTTGGTGAACCGAAAGCACACCGCGCCAGCCCGTTTGGGCGATGAGCGCAAAGATATCGATGAGTGTGCCGGCGGCGACGATCTCACCTCCCAAACGAATGATCGCGCCGTCGCCCGGATCGACCTGTCCATCCTCATCCGTGTACCGCATGATGATGACGTGGGGCGGCGCGGGCAGGACGCGATACGTCCCCATGTGCTGGCGCATGCGTTGACTGGCGATGATGCCGATCGGGTGCACGACGCCTTGAGCATCGACCCGGATCAACTCGTCACGGTAGCCAGCCATGGATTCCGACCAGGGTAGCGTAGCGGAGGGCCGCCTGGAAAGGTTCCCGCTCCGGGGCAAGCCTCGCTCCGAGCGGGCCTTGGCGGCGCGCCTATCGAAGTGCCACGCCGAGCGCTCCGCGAAGCCCGGGCTGCAGCGCGTCTTGGCGACGGCAGCGATTCTGAAGTCTGCGCCGCAGGGCGTGCGCCAGGGTCAGCCGAGCTCGAAGGTGGCGTCCCCGAGGGCGCGCTCGAGCTGGCCGAGAAGACGGTCGGTCAGAGCCACCTTCTGCGGCAGCTGACAGTGCACGAGGGCTCCCGCCTCGAAGCCCAAGGTGAGGTCGACCGGGATCTCGCCGCTCGCGCCCCGGAGGATCGCGGCCAGTTGCGTCATCTGCGCGGCCTCCGTGCGTTCCACCGATACCTTCAAGAGCAGCTTCTTGGCTGCGGCCAAGACCGCCAGAGAGAGCGGTTCGATCGAGTCGACGAATAGGGTCGGCTCCCCCTCTTCGCCAGATTCGTCGCTGGCGGGCAGACTGACTTTGCCGCGAATGAGAAGTGGCTCGCCGCCTTTCAGGAGGTGTCCGAACTGATCGATGCGATCACCGCGAAGCTTTGCCTTGACCCGCCCGTGAGCATCCTCGACCTCGAAGAACGCGGCCTTCCCAGCCCCTCCGCGCTTGAAGACGCGCTCTTGATAGTTCTCGACCACCCCCGCGACGGCCGCCTGGCTCCAGTTGGGCGCCGAGGCGAGCTGATCGCTCTGCACGGCGCCGACTCGCCCGAGCTGTGAGCCGTAGCGAAAGAGTGGATGTCCGGAGACGTAGCAGCCGAGGGCAGCTTTCTCACGCGCCAAGAGCTCCAGTCGATCCCAAGGCTCCGTCTCCGGATATTCCTTCTTGGACACCGCGCTCCCCGTCTTGGCAGCCGCCGCGTTGAACAGACCAAACAGCGAACTTTGCCCGGTCTCCCGATCCCGCGTCGCCGCACGAGCGCGCTCCAAGCACTGCTCGACCGCAGCGAGCGCGCTGGCCCGGTGCACCTTGATCGGCTCGAGCACCGTGTCGAACGCACCGCACGAGACGAGGGCTTCCAAGAGACCACGATTGAGGCGTTTGCTGTCGACCCGCGTGGCAAAGTCGAACAGATCCTTGAATTTGCCTTCGCGATCGCGCGCCTCGAACACGGCCTCGAGCGCAGCCTCGCCGACACCTCGGATCGCGCCCAGACCGAAGCGGATCCGCGGCCCATAGGCGTCACGAAACTTGCCCTTCGACCGCGTCGGCCCGTCGCCGCTCGGATACTGGTAGACGACGGTAAAATCGTTCCGGCTCGCGTTGATGTCCGGCGGCAGCACCAAGACGCCCCACGCGCGCGCTTCGGCGATGGTGCGCACCACTTTCTCGATTTTTTCCCGATCGGCGGTCAGCGCTGCGGCGAAGAACTCCGTCGGGTAGTGCGCCTTGAGATACGCCGTTTGGTAGGTCACGAGGGCGTAACCAGCCGAGTGGCTCTTGTTGAAACCGTAGGAGGCGAAGCCCTCGATCTCGTTGAAGATGGCTTCGGCTTTCTCGGCGGAGACGCCGTTCCTCGCAGCGCCTTCGATGAAGGTCTGCTTCTGCTTTTGCATCTCCTCGGCCTTCTTCTTGCCCATCGCGCGACGCAAGAGGTCGGCGCCGCCGAGCGAGTAGCCTGCCAGACGCTGCGCGATCTGCATGACCTGCTCCTGATAGACGGGGACGCCGTAGGTCGGCGCCAACACGTCATCGATGAGCGGGTGGAGCTTGCGCGTCTCTTTGCGACCGTGCTTGGTGAGCACGAAGTCTTCGACCATGCCGGTGCCGAGCGGTCCGGGCCGATAGAGGGCCACCACGGCCACGATGTCCTCGAAGCAGTCCGGCTTCAGCTGGCGAAGCAGCTGCTGCATGCCGCTCGATTCGAGCTGAAAGACGCCGGTCGTGTCACCGCTCGAGATGAGCTGATAGGTGGCCCGGTCGTCGAGCGGCAGATCGGCGACCCGGAGCGGACGGTCCTTGCGGTCGGGGCGGGCATTGACGAGGCGCTCGGCCACATCGATGACGGTGAGCGTCTTGAGCCCCAAGAAGTCGAACTTGACGAGACCCGCATCCTCGACGTCGTTCTTGTCGTACTGGGTGACGAGCGACTGGTCGCTCTTGAAGATGGGCACATGATCATCGAGCGGGCCATCGCTGATCACGACGCCCGCCGCGTGCATGCCCGCGTGCCGAGTCAGCCCTTCGAGGCGCTGGCTCTGATCGATGAGCTCGGTCAGTTCCTCGCTCGAGTCCGCCAGGGCTTTGAGCTTGGGTTCGACGACCAGCGCCTCGGCGATGGTGTAGGTTTGGCCTTGGCCTTTGTCGGGCACGAGCGACGCAATGCGCTGAGCGTCGGGAGCGGCCATGCCCATCGCCCGCGCGACGTCCTTGATCACGCTGCGTGCCTTGAGATTCTGAAAGGTGGCGATCTGCCCGACGCTGCGGCGACCGTACTTCGCGGCAACGTATTCGATCACCTCTTCCCGACGGTCCATGCAAAAGTCGATGTCGAAGTCCGGCATCGACACGCGCTCGGGATTCAAGAAGCGCTCGAACAGCAAGTCATAGGGGATCGGGTCCAGGTCCGTGATGCGCATGGCGTAGGCCACGAGCGAGCCTGCGCCAGAACCGCGCCCGGGACCCACGGGGATCCCCCGGTCCTTGGCCTCGCGGATGAAGTCCCAGACTACGAGGAAGTAGCCGGAAAAGCCCATGCTCTCGATCACGTCGAGCTCGGTCTCGAGGCGCCTCTTGTACTTGTCGACGTCGACCTTCTGCCCGGCGCGCTCGCTTTGTGCGATGCGGGCCACGAGACCTTCACGTGCCACCTCGCGGAAGTAGCTGCTCGTGCTGTGGCCGGCGGGAACCGGGAAGTTCGGTAGCATGGGCTGACCGAGTTCGAGCCGCAGGTCTCGGCACATTTCGGCCACGCGCAGGCTATTCGTCAGCGCTTCGGGATAGTCGACGAAGGCCTCAGCCATCTCGTCGCCGGACTTCAGATACATCTCGCTCGACCCGTGATGGGCCGGCAAGGCTTCTTCGTACGTGCGCCCGCGACCGACGCACTCGAGCATCAACTGCGCCTTGGCATCGGCGCGATTCATGAAGTGCACGTCGTTCGTGGCCACCAGGGGTAGCCCCTCTGCTTTGGCCAGTTTGGCTAGGATGCCGTTGACGACGGGCTGCTCGGCAAAGCCGTGATTCTGGAGCTCGACGAACAGATGCTCCTTCTCGAAGACGTCGGCGAGGCGGCCGAGCATGGCCCGCCCCGCCGTCTCTCCCTGCTCGAGCACCTGCTGCGAGAGCACACCACCGAGGCAACCGGTGAGGCCGATCAGTCCACGACGATGGGTGGCGATGCGCTCGAGTGTGATCGCCGGACCGTCCGAGCTGTCGCTGTCGACCTGCCCGTGGGAGACGAGGCGAACCAGGTTCTTGTAGCCCTCGGCCGTGCGCGCCAAGAGCACCAAGTGATCGAGTCCTCCGCTCTCGCGCACGACGTTGACCTCGGCGCCCAGGATCGGCAGCACCCCCGCCTCCCGACACTTCTTGTAGTGCTGAATCGCGCCGAACATCGAGTGGCTGTCGGTCATCGCGACCGCCGTGAGTTCGAGCTCCTTGGCGCGCTTGGCGAGGGCGCCGACTTTCACCGAACTCGTGAGAAACGAGTACTGGGTGTGAACGTGCAGATGGGCGAACTCGGTCGGCACCCGCTGCCCCTAGCCCTCAGCGTCCTGCCTTGGCAATGTGCACCGGTTTCGCGTTAAAGAAACGCCGTGCTCGCCTTCCCTCCCCGCTGGGCCGCCGCTCGGTGCCTGCTGGTCCCTGTCCTGCTCGTGCCCACGCTGGTCGCCTGTGATCGTTCGTCCGCCGAAGATCTGCCGGTCTGGACCCCGAACGATCACGACAATCGCTCGAATCCTGGGGCCGACCAGACCGACACGACGGCGCCACGTCCGGCCATGCCCTCGCTCTCGGAGCACGGCATCGACGACGTCGTCCTCGCCACTTGGAAACAGAACTGCACGACTTGCCACGGGCTCATCGGACGCGGTGATGGGCCCCAAGCGGCCATGTTCCGTCCGCCCGATCTGACGAGCGCAGCGTTCCAGGACCGCGCGATCGACAGTGAGATCCTCCATACGATCGAGAAGGGCCGCGGGCGCATGCCGGCCTTCGGGCATCTGCCGAAGGAGACCATCGACGGACTCGCGCGGCTCGTGCGCCTGCTCGGCCCGGCGCGACCTGCCGCCGGCACTCCCGCGGGGGCGTCTTCTGCGACCCCAGGAGCACCTTCTGCCGCGCCTGCTTCCTCCGCTGCGCCCGCTTCCTCCGCGCGGCCAGGCGGGCCGATGCACCCCTGACCTCCCGCCAGGACCCACCGGTTCTCGCGCAGGTGCGAAATGGCACCTCCGCGCGACGAAATGCCCGCCTCGTCCCCTCGGAACGGCCAGGGCCGCGCGCTCTGCACTGCCGTCCAGGTGTCGCGGTCTGGTAGCCTCGCCCGCTGGGAGACGCGGATGGCACCAGCACCTGAATTCGACTTTGCGCTCGCCGAGGGCTTCCAACAGGGGTCGCCCGCCGGAGGGCTGGGCCTAGGCGTTCTCGAGGCCCAATACGAAGAGCTCTTCGCCGAGGTGCTCGAGGACGGCGTCATCACCGAAGAGGAGCGGCAGCGCCTCGAGAAGGCCGCCGAGAATTTGGGCCTGGACCGGGACCGCCTGGCGCGGCTCGAGGAAGCCATGACGGCCGCTTACGAAACGCACCACCGCGTGCGGGTCGTCGACGTCAGCCAGGCCAGGCGCGCCAGCCTCGGCCCTCTCGGGACCACGACGCCTCCATCGGAGCGACCGCGCGCCGCCGTAGCCGTGATGGACGTCGGCGAAGTCGAACGCCTCAAGCGCGAGGTCGAGAGCCTGCGGGCGCGAGTGGCCGAGCTCACGATCGAGCTCGAGCAGGCACGCGCCGCGCTCAACGTCGAGGTGAATCTGTCGGAGATCGAGGCAGCGGCTGCCGTCGTGCAGTCGCCGGAGGAAGCCTGGAAGCAGGTCAAGAGGGAGCCACATGACCCCGCGGCGTACCGGGCTCTCTACGAAGCGTACGACGCCGCAGGACAGCTCGACGGCAAGATCGTCACCGCCGAGGCACTGCGCGCGCTCGGGGCCGCTCTGCCTGCCGAGGAACAGCTCGCACTGGCTCACGAGCAGACGGGCCTGATGGCCCCGGTGCGCGCCATCGATGCGAGCCTCTGGCAGAGCTGCCTCCTGCATCCCGAGCAGGAGGCCGTGGTCGGCGCCATCTTCGCCGTCGTGGCGCCCGCCATCCTGATTGGCCGCGTCACCACGCTCCGTCGGGACGGTCAGCTGCGCCCGCTCACGCCAGACAAGCGCCAGGACCCGGCGACGACGACGCTGATGGCCGTGCGGGCGGTGCCCTGGGGCGCGGCGATCCTCGGCCTCGCCGTGCCGGGCATCTTTCTCGAGAAAGACCTCGATGCTGGCTATCGGCAACGTCCCGGCGTGCCGCCCGTCACCATCGTAGGCCGCTCGGTGCTGAGCGGTCGCAGCGCCACTGCATTGGCTTTCATGGTCGGACGCCACCTGTCCGACTACCGGGCAGAGCACTGCGTGAAGACGCTGTTTCCAGGGACGGAAGACCTCGAGGACCTGTTCCTGGCGGCGCTCGTCATTGCCAACCCCAACCTGGCTCTTCGCGCCTCGCACCGCGCTCGCATCGAGCCGCTCGCGCGCGCCATCGAGCCACTGCTCGAGCCCGCTCAGCACGATGCTCTGCGCGGCCACTACCTACGGTTCTCCGACGAGGGGGGCCGCGCCAACCTGCATCGCTGGCGGCTCGGTGTGGATCGCACGGCCGTCCGAGTCGGGCTGGCGCTCTCGCAGAATCTCACGGCAGCACTCGGAGTTCTGAGCGAGGAGGAAGGCGCGCTCGGGCCACTCGCGCTCGACCTTTTGACCTTCGCCACCAGCGAGCGCTTCCTTCGCCTGCGCCGCGCGCTCGGGGTGGCGAAGTCACCCACCTGAACCAACTTTCCCCGGGCATTTCGCCCTTTTCGCGGACCCGACCGCATGGCCCAAACCGGTCGAGCGCCGCGCGCACGCTCGAAACCCACAATCCGCTCGCCCCTCTTGTGGCCGGCCCGTTCGGGCAGCTAAGAGTTTGCCCTGGCTCGAGGGACCATGCGAGTTTTCCCTACACGGCCCTACCTAGCTTGGCTCATTGCGGCAGACTCTGCCGAGTGACTAGGCCCCCGAGAACCCCCCGGAGCAACGCCAGCAAGATGAACGTCAACCCTTGGTACTTGGTCCTCCCTGCCGGTCTCGCCCTCCTCGCCGGCACCGGCGCCATCGGCGCTCAGGTCGCCGTTCTCTTGGTGACACTCGGCATCTTCTTTGGAACGCTCTCCCTCGGCCGTCCCCGCCCCGGAGACGCCACGACGAGCCGCACGGGTACCTGAAGGGCTCACGAGCCCGAGCCCGACTGGCGTCTTCCCTGATTCCTCTGGCGCCCCGCCGATTCGCCGCCTCCACCCTCTGCCGGTACGCAGGTCCCGCTGACGACCGCGGAGGCCTCGCGCCTCCCCGATGACCTCCTCCTCGCGACCGCCTTCCCGACACAGCGGCCCCCCGCCGGATCCCTTCGCGCGGCCGAGCGGCGAACGCCTCCCGCTGCGGCCGCCGAGCTCACTGGTGCAGCTCGGTGAGTTCCGCCTCCACGACCTCGAGGCCGTTCGCTTGGTCCTGCGTGGCCGCTCGGTGATCGATTGGCATCGGCTGGACTTCGAGAGTGAGGCCCAAGCTCTACGCCTGATCGAGAACCACGAGCTCTCCGTCGACTCGCCGGACGACCGTCAGTTCATGGAGCAAGTGCAGGTCGAAGCGGTCGCCTACCTGCGCCGAAACTTCTCCTTCGCCATTCCGCGACCCGTCGAGCGCGCCTCGTTGCCGGAGCTCTTGATGCTCGCGTCCGGCAAAGGGCACCGGCAGATGTGTGCCTGCACGATCCTGAAGTGCATGCACATCATCAATCACATGACGGCACGCGAGCTCTTGTTCCGTTTGCCCGTCAGCGACAAAGACCTCTTCCACCTGGTCGAGGAGAAGGTCTATCGCGTCGTCGGAACCATGCTGTCGGGCGGCTTCCCCATCACCGAGTTCATCGGCGGTCGCAAGAACCTCGACTCTACGTACACGAAGCTGTTGTCGAAGGACGAATCCACGGCAGCCGCCCTTTACGACAAGCTGCGATTTCGCATCGTGACCCGCACGCAGCGGGACATTCTGCCCATCCTGCTCTACCTGACCGATAACCTTTTTCCGTTCAACTACGTGGTCCCTGGAGAGAGCGCGAATACGCTCTTTCACTTCACCAGCTTCTGCGCTGGCGAGCCGCATCTCGCGCCGATGATGGAGCGCTTTCAGGGGATCCCCGACTCGAACACCGACGCGGTCGACAACCGCTTCAGTGCCAAAAACTACCGAGTGATCCACTTCGTGGCCGAGGTGCCGGTGCGCGTGCCCTTGCACATCATGGAGGCCGCACAGCCTGGCGCCGAGGGCCTCGGACCGATCGTGTACGTGCTCTGTGAGTTCCAGATGCTCGACGCTGAGACGGACGCCAAGAACGAAATCGGCGACGCCAGCCACGAAGCCTACAAGCGCCGCCAGCGCGATGCCGTAGCCCGGCGCCTGCGCCTGGGCGCCAGCGTCGACCCCCGGATCGCGAGCTCGCCGCACAATGAGCCCGCCCTGCCGGAGGTCGCCGGCGACGGCGGCGGCGCCGACGGCGGTTTCTCGACTCGCGGCGACTCCGACTGAGGCCTCGGCAGGCCCCCCGAATTCCGCGTCCCTTTGCGCTTTTCTCGCCGCGACGGGCCGCGAGTTCTGCTAAGCAGTCGGCATGTTTCTGCCTCACAACAAGGTTTCGGACATAGCCAAGGAAATGCTTGGTTTGCTCCTCGAGACCGGTGACATCGAGACGGACGTCCCGCGTGAAGTGCAGCTCGATCTGGAAGCCGTCATCAGCCAGTACCTGAAGACGGAAACGGAGCTCATGGCCAAAGCGCGCGAGACGCTGACGGCGCGGCAGCTCCCTCCGAAAGAGTACGGCCGTGTGCTCCGGAGCCTAGCCGACCAGAAGCGCTTCAAGATCGGCGAAGAAGCGATGGACTACGTGCTCGAGCAGCTCGTAGAAATGCTCCTCAGCTCCAGCAACGTCGAAGAAGTGTACGTCGAAGATCACGAGCTTCGGCGCAAGCTTCGTATCCCCCTGCGCAAGCACGAGGGCAGCGCCGCCAAGCTCGATCTCGAGGTGCGCGGCCAGATGAAGCACGTTGAAGAAGGATCGGCGCTGTGGGAAGTGGAGTACCAGCGCATGATGGAAGACATCCGGCGCCGCAAGGGCCTGTGACCGCATGCTGAGCATGACCGGGCTCGGAGTCGGCGAAGCGGCGCTGGGCAGCGGCCGGGTCATCGTCGAGCTGCGAGCGCTCAACCATCGCTTTCAGGACGTGCGTGTCCGCATGCCGGCTGCCCTGGCCGATCAGGCATTCTTCGTCGAGCAGGCGGCGCGGCAGAAGCTCGGCCGCGGGCGTTACGACATCTCGGTTCGTTCCGAAGGTGTGGTGACGAGCCCTGCCCAGTTTTCGCTGGAGCGGGCCGAGGGCATCTACCGTGCACTCTGCACCCTCCGCGATCGGGTGGCTCCCGGGCGTGAAATCCCGGTCGAAGCGGTGCTCGGGGTGCCCGACCTCTTCGCAGGATCAGCGGCGGATGCCGAACCCGTGCGCGCCAGCCTCGAGCTGGCTCTGGAGCAAGCAGCCCGCTCGCTCCGCGAGATGCGGAAAGTCGAAGGGACTGCCCTCGGGAGCGAGCTCCGCCAGCGGATCGAGGCGCTCCTTGGGATCCACGCCGAGCTCGCGAAAGAAGCCGACCGGGTCGTCTTCGAGTACCGCGCGCGGCTCACCCAGCGCCTGGCGCGGCTCCTGGACGAGAACCTCCCCCTTTCGTCCGAGCGACTCGAGCAGGAGGTGGCCCTGCTGGCGGACCGGAGCGACATCACCGAGGAGCTGGTGCGGGTCAAGAGCCACCTCGGGCAGTTCGGAGACCTCTTGCGACTCGACGAGCCGGTCGGGCGCCGCCTGGACTTCCTGCTCCAGGAGATCGGACGCGAGGTCAACACCATTGGCGCCAAGGCCCAACAGGCGGACTTGTCGCGGCTGGTGGTCGCCGCCAAGGCCGAGGTTGAACGTTTGCGAGAACAGGTACAAAACGTCGATTAGAAACGCATGAAGCCGCTCGCCATCATCATTTCGTCCCCATCCGGTGCGGGCAAGACGACGCTCACCACGCGGCTCAGAGAGCAGGTGTCAAACCTCCGGTTCAGCGTGTCTCACACGACGCGCCCGCCCCGCAAAGGCGAGGTGGACGGCCGGGAGTACCACTTCATCTCGCGTGAGGACTTCATCGAGCGGGTGAAGCGCGGTGACTTCCTGGAGTGGGCCGAAGTCTTCGGCAACTTGTACGGTACCAGCCGCGCGGAGTTCGAGCTCGCGCGCGGTCACCGGGGCATCATCTTCGACATCGACCACCAGGGTGCGCGCCAGATCAAGGCGGCCGAGCCCAGCATCCCGGCCGTGTTCGTGATCCCGCCCAGCATGTCCGTGCTCCTGGCGCGCCTCCGCGGTCGGGCGTCCGAGGATGAGGCGACCGTGCAGAAACGCTTCGCCGAAGCGCGGCGGGAGATCGCTCACTATGGGATGTTCGATTACCTGCTCATCAACGACGACCTCGAGGTCTCGACCAGTCAGCTCATCTCCATCTTCCTCGCGGAAGAATGCCGTTCCTTTCGCAATGCCAGCGTCGCCGAAGGCCTTTTGACCAGCCCGCCCGAAGGGCCGTAGGTGGGCCGTCCTCGGACGCCCCTTGCCCCGCGCGAGGACCCTGCCTAAACGGCCAGACATGAACGACTCCAGCGCCGTCACCGTGGTCGGCTCCGTTGCCTTGGATGACCTGCAGCTGCCGAGCGGCAATTTTCAGAACGTAGTCGGCGGCGCTGCGACTTTCGCCTCGATCGCAGCGAGCCTCTTCGCTGGGGTTCGCATGGTGGGGGTGGTCGGCACGGACTTCCCGGAATCAGTGCTCAGCAATCTGACCAAGCGCGGCGTCGACACGAGCGGCGTCGAGCGTGCGCAGGGCAACACGTTCAAGTGGGTGGGCAAGTACGCCAGTAACCTCGCTTCGCGCGAGACGTTGGACACGCAGCTCAACGTCTTTGCCGACTTTCGCCCGAAGCTGCCGCCGGCCTACCGACAGGCGGGTTACGTGCTCTTGGGGAACATCCATCCGGGCTTGCAGTCGGATGTCCTGGCTCAAGTAGACAAGCCGAAGTTCGTCGCTGCGGACACCATGAACCTCTGGATCGACATCGAGCGCGCGGCCCTCGGTAAGGTGCTCGCGTCCATCGATTGCTTGATCATCAACGATGAAGAGCTGCGGCAGCTCTCGGGCGTGCACAACATCCGCCAAGCGGCGAAGCTCGTGCGCGGCATGGGCCCCAAAGTGCTCATCTGCAAGCGCGGCGAGTACGGGGCTCTCCTGTTCGACGATCTCGGCATCGCCTTCGTGCCCGCTTACCCCCTGGAAACGGAGCTCGATCCTACAGGCGCAGGTGACAGCTTCGCAGGAGCGCTGCTCGGCCGTCTTGCCGAGCTCGATCGCTCGGACCACACGGCCCTGCGGGACGCGCTCGGCTACGCGACCGCGGTCGCGTCGTTCTGCGTGGAAGGCGTGGGCACCGATCGCCTGCTCGCGGTCACGCGTGCCGACGTCGCCGAGCGACTGGCGGCCGTTCGCGCGCTCGCCAGCTAACCCACGCGAGCCGCTGCACACCCGAGTGCACGCCCCAGATCTGGGCCGGAGCTAGGGTCAGACGGCGATGGCACGCACGTGCGAAGGACGCGCGTCGACGAGCTCCGCCTCGCTGTCGATGAGCTCCATCGAGCGCGTCGCCGGACCGGTGCCCCCGTGACGCGCCGCCTGGGCCGCCCGCAAGAGGTCCCTCTCGGAAGCCAGACCGGCTGAAGTGAGTGCTCGGGCAAAGCCATCGGCCGCCCCCTGTGCCCGTGCAATGTCGACGCCGGCGGAGCCTTCCCGGCGCAGGCGAATCACCTCGCCCACGAGCGACGTGAAGGCGGCCATGAGCTCACTTGCCCGCGTCGGTTCGAAACTCGCCAGAGAAGGAGATTTTGCCATGTGCGCCCGTCCGCTCGAGGCTCGTCCCTGGGACGGCCCTTCGCCTTTCTGGATTTTTGATACTTCCCCGCGCGCGAAACGGGCAAAATTCCGGCAAGGCGGGCCCAGCGCGTGCCAGCCCGGCGGCGCACGGCGCGCGGCGGCTCGGACAGCCTGCCAACAAAAACAACCGTGCCCGCGCGGATCGGTGGCTGGCGGCGCAGAGCCGCCGGAACGCCCTGCGCACGGCCGGGCTTGCACCGGGGGGCCGAGTGCGTACCTTGACGTCATTGGTCTCTCAGGGGGACCTGCGCAAAAGCAGGCCGCCATGTGGAGCCGACAAGGACCCATGAACCTCAGAATGTTCAAGTCGAAGATCCATCGTGCCACCGTGACGCACGCGGACCTCGATTACGAAGGCAGCGTGACGATCGACCGCGACCTGATGGATCGTGCGCACATCCTGCCTTACGAAGAAGTGCACATCTGGAACGTGACGCGCGGGACGCGTCTTTCCACCTACGCGCTGTCGGGCCCGCGCGGCTCGGGCGTCGTGTGCATCAACGGAGCGGCCGCGCACCACAATCGCCCGGGTGATCTGGTGATCCTGGCCACGTTCGCCGAGCTCAGCGCCGAAGAGGCGCAGACCTTCGAACCGACGGTGCTCCGGGTGGACGAGCACAATCGCCCCCTCACGGAACAGGCCCCGGAGCGCCCCGGTCCCGAGCCGCCACTGGCCCCCGCTCGCCCGCTCGGCGCCCCGACGAGAGCACCCGCACCGGCGTCGCCCGGCACGACGGCCGCAATCGGAAGCTGATGGCGGCATCTCTGCTCGGCGGCGACATCCGCTCCATCAACCCGAGCAGGTTCGTACGCGTGCTCCGCATCGCCAGCGGGCTCGAGCTGCTCTCGTCCTGCCTGCGACACCTCAGCCGCTTGCTCCTGCGGATCGAGCGGCGCGGTGAGCTCTCGCTCGAGGGAACGCTCCTGCACATCCGCGAGCAGCGCTCGGTCCTCGGGCGCCCGCTCGCGGAACGGCGCACCGTACTGCCGGTGGATCAGGTTGTATCGATCAGCCTGTTCGATCGTCGTGCGGAGCTCTGGCAAACGGTGGGCCTCGGCGCGCTCGCAGCCGGGACGTTGCTCGGCGCGGGCTTTTTTGCCGAGGGACTGCGCGTGCCGGGGCTTGCGCCTTCCCTGCTCGGGTTCGGGCTGCTCCTCGCCGCCATCGGAGGGCTCGTGGATTTCGCGTTGGATCGAGCCGCCCAGCGCGCAGTGGGCACCGCCGTGTCGAGCCTCCGCATCGTGCCGACGCGCGGAGCGGGAATTCTCTTGTCGGGCGTGCCTCCGGCGTTGGCCGCTGCCTGGCTCGACGAGGCGCGGACCTGCCTCGCCGCGCGCGAGCCGACCTCGCCGCCTGACGTCGACCAGACCTAGGGCGCCGGATCGGGCGCTGCGGGGGCCGCCGGGGCCGGCGACGAGGGCTCGCTGTCGCCCGTCGTGCCGCCGCTCGACGGTCGCTCGGGATCCGACCTCGGCTCGGCAGTCCCTTCCGTGGCGGACTGCGCCTCGTCGGACTCGGCCGCAGGAGCAGGAGCAGGAGCAGGAGCAGGCTCCACGGGGTCCGCGCTCGGGGGCGGCAGCACTGCATCGAGCAAGTCGGCCAAGTTCTGCAGCTGTCGCGCGGTGATGAGCACACTGCCCACGATGTGATCGCCACGCCCCGAGAGCTCGATCGTCTCGACCACTTTTTGCTTCGTCCCGCCCAGGGCAAACGCCGCCAAGGCGCCGACGGCTCCCATCCGGGAGAGGTCGATCTCGCTGGCACGGCGGAGCAGCGTCTGCAAGCTCTGCGCGTGCTCGAGGGCTGCGGCCTCGGACTCGTCCTTGGCGTCCAGCTCGAGGGTGGCGCCGCCGTCCGCGCGCGGAACCACCCGCACCTTGAGCCATTCGATCGACTCCGGCAGCCGTAGTCCCACCGCTCGCAGGGGGCGACTCGGCTTGACCACATAGGCGAACGCCGCCGTCCCCGGCGGAGCTTCGGGGAAAGCCAGCCGCCGCCCCAAGCGCGCGAGTGAGCGCGTGGCGCTGGGCGGAGCGACCGCGACGATGCCCGGACGCGGAGCTGCGAAGAGGCGCGTGGCGCGATCGGCAGTGGCACGCGCCAGGCGCGGCGAGCGACTGATCCACTCACCGTTGCGATCCACGAGCCGCTCGAGTGCTCGATCGATCTCGTCTTCGGACAAGCGGTGCCCGATGACGGCCACCATGTTCTTGGTGTCGCGTAGCTCGGGCCCGGCGATCAGCACGCGATCGATGTCGCGAATGGGATCGACGCTGGTCGGACCGAAGAAGTCGGCCCACTGCGGACTGCGACGCATCAGTCCGCCGATGCGAGGACCCAACGGGTGACTGCGCACGACGTCCGTGTAGAGCAGGATCCGAACGTTGGCGTTCGAGTCGGCGAGCTTGCCGGCCGCACCGGCGAGCGCCACCGGATCGCCACTGTCCGCCTTTGGCTTCGGCTCGCTCGGCGGCTGCTCCGGCGGGACGGGCTCCGTCGGGGCCGGATTCGGCGGAGCGGGTGCGGGCTCGCTGGGAACGATGGTGGGCTCGCTCGGCGCAGGCGGGGGGAGCGTCGGGGACGCTGGCGGTGGAGGCGCGGCGGGCTCGGCCAGCGGCTCGTCGGCGATGAGGTCGACGGGGATACCGGTGAGCTCGTCTTCGGGCGGGAGCTCCTCCACCTGCCCGATTGCCCCGAGGAGCCCCAGCCACGCAGGAAACGGCGTGAGCAGCGCGTGCACCACCACCGACGCCGCGAGCGTCTGCAGGAACCTCCGTCCCGTGGGGGAGCGTGTGGCCCAGGAGCCGCGCTCGAGGAGCCAGGGAGACACCGCATCGCGCGCGAGCGGCGGGGGGCGTGGGGTCACGGAAGGCATTTTCCCGGGGAGTTTCGCCCGGTCCAGCAGCTTGGCACGGGGCTGGCTTTCTGCACAGTCGCCGGTGACCAACGCCGGACGACCGCTGCCCATTCGACAAGAGGAAAACCAGGTAGTACGCGATGCACCGCGACCGCATGCAAGACCCCACCTCTCGCCCCTTGGGGCGACTCCTTGGCCTTCTGCTGGCCTCCGCCAGCCTCGTCGCCTGCCCCGGACCCGATCCGGGCGATGCGCCAGCACCCCCGGCCCCCGCACCCGAGGTACCCAGCGCTTCCCCCGTCGCGCAGCCCGCCCCGGGAGCGTCGGCACAGCCCGCTGACGCGGCGCCTGCACCCGGTGCCGCACCGGTCGCCGATCCGGCCCAGCATCCGGGCCCCTGGCTTTGGGTTCGCCGCTCGTCGGCGGGCGTCTTCGAAGAGCCCACGACCAGCCGAGACGGCAAGCTTGGCTACTACAAGCGCGGCGCCCGCGTGCCCATCCTGGGCGATCGCATCGAGGCACCTGGCTGTCCCAAGGGGTGGTTCAAGGTCCTGGGCGGCGGCGTCATCTGCAGCATGGTGGGCACCACGGACGAGAAGGACCCACTCGCCCGCTTCGCTCCGCGGCAACCGAAGCTCGACGACATCTTGCCCTACCCGTACGCGCGGAACGGCCACAACGGCACCCCGCTCTACAAGTCGCTGCCCTCGCGAAAGCAGATGTACGAGTACGAGCCGTACCTTCCGGACGCCAAGAAAGCCCGAGAAGCCGAGGAAGAGGAGCGCACACGGGACCTCGAGCAGATGAAGGCCGCAGGCCTCGGGGTCGGCGGCGAGGCGCCGACGGCGGCACCCGCGGACGTTCCGCTCTGGGAGCGCGAAGACAACCTGCACGAGATCACGCTCGATGACCTGCGCAAGGACGAGGACGATGTTCTCGCTCAGCGCATGATGAAGGGCTTCTACGTCGCCGTCGACAAGACGTTCAAGTGGAACGGGCGCACTTGGTACAAGACCACCAAGGGGCTCGTCGCGCCGGCGGATCGCTTCTGGCAAACGGCGGGCCCAGAGTTCTCGGGCGTCGAGCTCGATGGCGAGAAGTGGACGCTACCGATCGGCTTCGTGACGAGCGCCGTGAAAGCGGCGCCCACCTACAAGATCGAGGTCGAGAAAAAGATCGCGGCGCCCGCCGGTTCCGTGCCCAAATTCGAGCATGTGCAGCTGAGCTACGACTACCTCGACTTGGCCGGCACGGAATACTACCGGCTGGCATCGGGCGATTGGATCCGTGACGCCCACGTGCGCGTCACGACGCCGGGACCCAGACCCAAAGAGGTCGGTGATACGGAACGCTGGATCGACGTCGACATCAGTGAACAGACGCTCGTGGTGTTCGAGGGCGACCGGCCCCTCTACGCGACGATGATCTCGAGCGGGAAAGAGTCGAAGATCAAAGAGAAGGACCACGCTACGCCGCGCGGGATGTGGCGCGTGCGTGAGAAGCACACCGTCTCGACCATGGATGGCAACGGAACCGCGGCGGGCGACATGCCGTACAGCATCGAGGATGTTCCGTACATCATGTACTTCCACAAGTCGTACGCGACCCATGGCGCGTTCTGGCACCAGAACTTCGGCGCCCAGATGAGCCACGGCTGCGTCAACCTCGCACCGCTCGATGCGAAGTGGCTGTACTTCCATACGGCGCCCGAGGTGCCTTCGGGCATGCACGGCGCTTGGTCGTCGGACACCAGGCCCGGCAGCTGGGTCGTCATCCACGACTGAAACGCGGCACGACCGAGAGAGAGCAGCGCCGGACAGGAAGGGCGGGAGAGGAACCGCCGAAAGGAACTGCGGCGCTTGCATTCGGCGCGCGGGCGCCCAATAAACCCGCCATGGATCAGTTCACGGCCCACCTCGACCGGGGCTGGGACCTTGCCCAGCGCGGCGATGCCATGGGCGCGGAAGCTTCCGCCCGTCGCGCGCTGGAGCTCGAGTCGACCTCACCTGAAGCGCACAACTTGCTCGGCTACTCGTGCGCCCTGCGCGGCGACTACGAAGAAGCGCTGGAGTTCTACCGGCAGGCCATCGCTCTCGACGACACGTTCCTCGAAGCCATGCTGAACGCGGCGGAACTCTGCATCTTCCCGCTCGGCGATCTGGAGCAGGCGCTCTCGTTTTGCGAAGACGCGCTCCAGCTCGTAGAAAACGACGAGGAGGCGACGGATGCGCTGCTGCTTCAGTTCGACGCCTACCTCGGGCTCGGCAAGACCGAGCAGGCAAGACAAGCGGTCGCCCGAATCCCCAAAGGGCCGTACGCGAATCCGTCGCATGCCTTCTTGATCGGCCGAGCCCACTTCGAGCTGGGCGAGGCAGAGCTTGCGGAAAGCTTGCTCGAAGAGGCGGTCAAGCGCGATCCGGACAACCCCGAGCCTCACTACTACCTTGGTCTCATCAAGGACGAGCGGGGCGACGTTGCCGAGGCCACGGACTGCTTTCTGCGCGTGCAACATCTCGACCGCGAGGCTCCGCTGGCTCCCTGGACACTCGGGCGCGAGGCCTTCCTCGAGCTCGTCAGGCGCGTGGTGGACGGATTGACTCCCCGGCTGCGTGCGCTCTTGGACGCCCGCCAGGTCTACGTGGCCGAGGCGCCCGGCGTCGAAGCCATCGTCGATGGCGCCGATCCTCGGGCGCCCCTCTTGCTGGACCAGCTGGAAGGCCCGGGACCATCGATTCGCGTCTTCGTCTATCAGCGCAACGTCGAGAGACTGGCTGGCTCCCTCGATCGCATGGAGGAAGAGGTGCAGGCGGCGCTCGAGCGTGAGATCGCCGGCGCGCTCTTGGGCCAAGAGTCGGAGCCCAGCGCCTCGCCGCGCGAGCTCAACTGAAGCGCACGACCGGGCGCCTAGCCGAGCACGAGCTCGGTCGAAGCGACCCGGCTCGCGCGAGCCGCGCTCGTCACGCCGCGCGCTTGGTCATCTCGCGCGCGACCACCTCGAGGAAGCGTCGAGCCGGAGTCTGAGGAAGCTCCGTCAAAGCCGAGAGAGCAGCGTCCGTCTCGCGGCGCGCGCGTTGGCGCACGAAATCGCAGCTGCCACTCTCACGGACCCTCCGTCCCACGTCGGCGCAGAGGCTGGCGTCGCCGGCATGGATGCGTGCGAGCAGGCCCGCGAGCTCGGGATCGCGCTCCACGGCCAGCACGAGCGGCAAGGTCAGCTTGCCCTCCCCGAGATCGGCAAACAGGTTCTTGCCAGTGTCCTCGCCCGTGTAGTCGATGACGTCATCGACCAACTGGAAGGCCACACCCAATGCTTCGCCGAAGCGCGTGAGCGCCGCTTGCTGCGCCGCCGAAGCGCCCGCTAGAAGTCCGCCAGCACGCGCAGCGAATCCGAAGAGCGACGCCGTCTTGTCTTCGAGGATGCGGAAGTACGTCGATTCGCTGACGTCGAGCTCGGTTCGCCCGCGCAGCTGTACGATTTCGCCTTCGACCAGCCGGCGCAGCGTGCCGATCAAGTCGGGAAGCAGCGCCGGTGCCACGGCCGCGGTCCGCTCGAGTGCGGTCACCAGCAGCAAGTCACCCGAAAGCACACTGACGCCGTTGCCGAACACCCGTCGCGCGGTGATGGCACCGCGCCGCTGCATGCCTTCATCGACGACGTCGTCGTGCAGCAACGTGGCCGAGTGCACCAGCTCCACCACCGCCGCCAGCTCAATCAGGCGCGGATCGGTAGGACCGCTCGAGCCTCCCTCGCCAAAGCACTTGGCGGCGAGCAGGAGGGCGAGGGGGCGCACCCGCTTGCCGCCGCGGGCCACGAGGTGGGCTGCAGCGCGAGTTGCCGGCTCCGGGCCCTTCTGGCAGGCCTCGACCAATGCGGCCTCGACCTCGTAGAGGTCGCGAGCCAGAAATTCCTGAACATCGGCCAAACGAGCGAACGTGCGCTCATCGGCCCCCTTGGAACGTGCACCGCCAGACAGGGTGCGGAGTGAGGCGTCGAGGTTGGGTGGCATTCTGATCGTCGCGCGAGGGCTTCGGGCCGCTTTGGCACCCGGTCGCGCTGGTTTCAAAGAATTTTGAAAAGTATGGAGGTCGAGCTGCCCGGGGTCAATCGAGGTAGGTGAAGGGGCGACCTCAGGCCGGGAGGGCCGGGAGGGCCCGGCCGCGGCCCCCTCCGCGCGACTTGCCGATCCAGGGCGTCCGCCCTAGACGGACATCGTGAACGCCACCCGGGCAGAAGCAGAAAGAGCTCCCTCGGACCGCCTCGAGCAGCTCCGACGAGTCGCGCTCGGGCTAGTGGCCCTGCTGGCGGTCGCGGTGACGACCGGGGCCAGCGTGCAAATCCTGCTCGCGGTCTTTTCTCCGCCGAACGCGGGAGAAAAGACCGAATGTCGAGCCGGGGTCCAGGCCCTGCTCACCGGTGTGAGCCGCGCCCGCGGCCAGGCCGCCGCTCGTGGGGAGGGGGAGCGGGAAGCGCTGGCAGCGTTCCGGCGCGCGCTCGAGCCCGAATGGTCCTCGGCCCCCACCATCCGGAACGCTTGTCGCAAGCAGAACGACCGGGACGCCCTGGCTGCGTTTCGCCAGGTCGAGCTGCTCCGCTATGCGGAGGAGCAGGCTGTGCGCTATGAAGCGCTCGACTTGTCCCTGCTGCGCAGGCGCGCTCCGGCCCTCGTCGAGGCCCTGACGCTGCCTCAGCCCTGAGATTTTCGTGACCGAGACTGCCCTACCCCTCCCCGCTCCCGCCGCTCCCGACCGGCCCACCTTCGAAGCCCTGCCCCTGTCTGCCGAGATCCGGCGAGCCGTGGACGAGCTCGGCTTCGTTCACCCCACGCCCGTTCAGCTGGCCGTGTTTCAGCCCGCCGTCGCTGGACGCGATCTCGTGGTGCAAGCGCGCACTGGAACCGGCAAGACGGCCGCCTTCGGCTTACCCATCGTGGATCGCCTGGTGGATCCACGCCTGGAGAAGCCGCAGGTGCTGGTGCTGGCACCCACCCGGGAGCTTGCCCTGCAGATCAGTCGCGAGATCGGCAGCCTCACCCGGCACAAGCCCCTTTCGTGCGTCGCCATCTATGGCGGTGCCGCGATGCAGCCGCAGATCGACGCGCTACGAGCGGGCGCGCAGATCATCGTGGGCACGCCAGGCCGCGTGCTCGACCATTTCGAGCGCGGTACGCTCGAGCGCAAGAACCTCCGAATCTTGGTCCTGGACGAGAGCGACGAGATGCTCTCCATGGGCTTTTTGCCTCAGATCACCCGGATCATGGAGCAGCTGCCGCGGGAGCGTCAGACGCTGCTCTTCAGCGCCACCCTGCCGCCCGATGTCCGCCGCATCGCCGATTCGCGCTTGGACGATCCGCTCTTCATCACGCTGAGCGGCGACCACGTAGGGGCGCTGTCGATTCAGCATTTCGTCTATCGCAGCCGCGGGGCGAAGCCAGATGAACTGGTGCAGGTCATCCAGGCAGAAAATCCCGAGAGCGCGATCGTCTTTTGCAACACTCGTGATCAGACCAAGCGGATCGCCACTGCGCTCAAGCGCGCCGGTTACACCGCGGACTGGCTGAACGCCGACTTGGCGCAGAACGATCGCGAGAAGGTGATGCAGGCGACGCGCCAGGGAAAGTTGCGCTTCCTCGTGGCCACGGACGTCGCGGCGCGCGGCATCGATATTTCTCACCTGACACACGTCATCAATGCCGACTTCCCCGAGTCGACCGAGAACTACGTTCATCGCACGGGTCGCACGGGTCGCGCGGGCCGGACCGGCACCGCCATCAGCCTCATCGCTCCGCAAGACGTCGGCAACCTGTACATGCTGCGGCTGACGTACAAGATTTTCCCCGTCGAGCGCGAGCTGCCGAGCCTGCGTGAGCTGTCGAGCCGGCGCGAAGCCGATTTGGTGTCCCGCCTGTCCGAGGAGCTGCAGGGCTTCGTCCGAGCCGAGGATTTGAGCCTCGCCCGGCGCGTGATGCAGAGCGACGCGGCGGAGACCATCGTGGCCGGACTCTTGCGCAAGCGGCTCGCGCTCGCCAGCGTTCCCCTTCACGCCGAAGCCAGCCCGCTAGCGGCCTCCACCGAGGGCGCGCCCGAAGCGAAGGGCCACGACGACGAGGGCCGCAAGAAGCACAAGAAAGACAAGAAGAAAGACCGCAAGCGCAAGGAGCGCCCCGACGCGGTGCAGAGCGAGCGTGAGCCCGCAACCGAGGAGACGGCCGACCTCGGCGCTTCCGACCTCGGAGTGGCCCCAGAGCACGATGTCCGACCGCTGGCCGTGACGGCAGCGGCCCGGACGTTCGGGGTCGCTTCTGCGCCGAGCTTGGAAGTCGTGAGCGCGCGCCAGATCTTGGGCGGCTCGATGGAGGACCTGCTGGAAGGCGAAACGCTGCGCTCGGAGCCTTCGCCCGCCGCTGCTGAGTCGACCGCAGGTGATACGGCGCGCATCTTCGTCAACGTGGGAAAGCGCGATGGCGTGTCGGTGCAGACGGTGCGCGCCCTGCTCGAGGGTGAGGGCGGCATTCATCCGGACGACATCGATTTCGTCGCGGTCAAGGACAATCATACCTTCCTGGGTGTCGCGTCCGACCTCGTCGACACGGTGCTCGAGTTCATGAGCGGCCGCTCGATCGGTAGCGCCGTCGCGCGTGCCGAAGTTGCGCGCCCGCGCCGTCGTTGACGGTGCCCGCACGCGCTCGCCTGCGGGCAAGACTCGCGCCCGAGGCCTCGTCGACAGCGCCGCCCGACGGGACGGATTTTCGTGGTTCGGGGTCGGAACTCACGGTACCTTAGGCTCGTTGAAGCCGGATCCTCCCGCCCCGGAAGCGCAATACACCGACATCGCCTGGGCCTTGTCGCAGGGCCTGTCGCAAGGCGAGCTCGTGCCCATGCTCGAGCGGTTGGCGTCCAGCGCGCCCCGCGGCGGCGTCCACTACATCTACGCCAAACGCCTGTTGGCCGAGGCGCTGGTCAGGCAGCACCCCTTCCGGGCAGCCCGCCTGGCGACCGAGGTCCTGGAGTTCCAGGACGACGATCGCGCGCATGCGGTCCTCGGGCTATCCCACATGCTCCTCGGCAACTTCCGGCTCGCCGAGCGGGCGTACCGCGCAGCGCTGCGACTCACGCCGCACTCGCCCTGGTACGCGCACAATTTGGGCCACCTGCTCGACGTTGCACTCGACCGACCGGACGAAGCCGTGCGCCTGCTCGCTCAGGCGCGCCGGGCGCTCCCCCTCGAGCCAGAAATCGCCAGCTCGTACGCGCACGCTCTCCTGCGTGCCGGCGACCCCGTGCGGGCCCGTCAGGAGCTCTTGGCCGCCGTCTCGGCGGACGAAGCCCGCGCCGACGAGATCCTGGCCCGCTGGCGCGCCGAGCTGCCCCGCTGAGTGCCCTTCCCCGCACCTGATCGGCTTGCCCGAGGGGGCGCCGGCTGCCATGTCGCGAGGGATGATGCTCGCTCGCCGCCGCTTCCGGTCTGGTCCCTGGCTCGCCCCTTGGCTCGGACTCCTCGTGGGCTCTCAGTACGCACTCGCAGAGGAGGCCGTTCCCCCCGCGGCCCCCCCCGCGCCCGAGCAGGCTCCGCCCGACGACACGCTCACCGCCCCGCCGTTGCCGAAGGTCGAGGACCCGATGCTCACGCCGGTAGCGCCTGCCTCCCAGGCTCTGCAAAGCTGGGACTCGGCGCTCAAGCTCGTCCGAGCCCAGAACCCGGACGTGCGCCGCGCTCAGGCACAGATCGAAGCAGCGCGCGGACAAGCTCGTCAAACGCTTGCGCGTTCGTTGCCCACCCTCACCGGCACCGTGAACGCCAACTTCCACGTGCTCACCGGCACGGGACCCAACATCTTTCAGCCCGGAACCGTCGGTGAGGTGCCGAACCCACGCGGGAACCTGAGCACGGATCTGAGCTTGCGCATCCCGCTCGTCACCGTGCAAAGCTGGCACGATCACGGCACCGCGAAGCTCACCATCAAGCAAGCCGAGATCAGCCTCGAGGAGGCCGAGCGCCAGGTGCTCGGCGGGCTGGCCGAGTCGATCGCCGGAGTCGTCACGGCCGAGCGTCTGGCCGAGGTCACACGGGAAAGCCTGAACAGCGCGCTTCTGGCGCTGGAGCTCAGTGAACGGCGGGCTCGGCTCGGCGCGGTGAGCAAGGTCGACGTCCTGCGAGCCGCACAAGAGGTTGCCGCGAGTCGAGGCCAAGTGATCGAGAGTGACGAAAGCCTCCGGCAGGCTCGCGAGACCCTCGGCCTGGCCCTCGGTTCGTCGGGCGATTGGGGTGTCGCGCCGGAGATCCGTTTGGACCGCCTCGGCGACGACGCCCGCCGCGTGTGCAAACAGTCGAGCTCCATCGACGACCGCTCCGATCTGCGTGCGTCAGCGACTCAGAAGGAAGTGGCCTCGCGCAACGTCAAGAGCGTGGACTACGCCTTCCTGCCGCGTCTCGATGGAGCCACGACCTTCACCTACAACACCAATCAGTTCGCGGCCGCCACGCGCGATCACCTGACGTGGACCATTGGCGCTGTGCTCACCTGGAACCTCTACGACGGAGGGCTACGCTACGGCCAACGCGGAAGCGCCCGTGCGACCGAGACCACGGCTCGCTTGGACAACGAGGACCTGCACCGGCGCGCCCAGCTCGAGGTGACGCAGGCCTTGCGCGCAGTCGAGGTCGCCGAGGCCCAGCTCGGCGTGTCCAACACCAGCCGCGACGTCGCGCTCGAGAACGCGCGCATCGCGCAGCTGCGCTTTCTGAACGGCACCGGGACCAGCTTCGACATGACCGAGACGCAGGGGGCTGCGCGGCGTGCTGCCCTGGACGTCACGGTGAAAGAATTCCAACTCCTCCGGGCGCGCATTGCCGCGTTTCTGGCCATGGCGTCCTGTGATATCTAGGCTGCGGAAACGAGTCCCATGGCGTCCGAACGAATCAGCCTAGGTCAGTCTCTGCTCCGCGTGCTCACCGTCTTGACGGCGCTCGGATTCCTCGCGCACATCTGGTTCATCTTCGTGCGCACACCCGAAGCCCAAGCAGCCGCCGGCGGCTTGGCGCAGAAGATCTTCTATTTTCATGCCCCTGCCGCCTACGCCATGTATCTGGCTGGGGGGATCTGCTTCTTGGGCAGCGCCGCCTACCTCCTGCGTCCCACTCCGGTGCGCGATGCTTGGGCGACGGCAGGTGCGGAGGTAGCGGTCACCTTCGGCTTCCTCGTGCTCACGAGCGGGCCGCTTTGGGCGAAGAAGGCTTGGGGCGTGTACTGGACGTGGGACCCTCGTTTGACGAGCCTCCTCCTGACGGTTCTCATCTACGGCGCGCTCACGCTCCTTCGCCGCTTTTCCGGCTCTGGTGAAGCCGAGAAGAAGTTCGCCGCCGCCTTCGGCATCTTGGGCACGGCCATTCTCCCCATCGTCCACTATTCCGTGAAGCTTTGGCGGGGCAACCATCCCACCGTCATCGGCAAGGGCGGCGGAGGGCTCTCCCCCGTCATGCTGCAGGCGCTGCTCTTTGGCTTCGTCACCATGTTGCTCTTGGCCTGCCTGCTCCTCTGGATCCGAAAGAGCATCGCGCTCTCGACCAGTCGCGTGGCCGACGCTGAAGAATGGGCCGGCACGCTCGGTCTCACCGGCGACACCGAGGGCTGATCTCGTCCCCGCATCGCAGCCCATTTTCACGTCCGTCCCCCTCCCTCTCCACGCACCCAACCCGCCATGTCCCAACCTTCCTCCGCCGAAGCACCTGCCACCGAGACCGTCGAGGATCGCCGCTCGGAGTTCGTCCCCGTAGGTCCCGGTGGGGAGACCTCCAGCGCCGAAGCGCTGTTGATCATGGCGTACTCCCTCATGTGGGTGTTCATCTTCGTCCTCGTCGGGGCGTCGCTCAGCAAACAAAGCAAGCTCGATGCGCGCCTCGCCGAGCTCGAAGCATCCCTGAAGAAGCGCGACCGCAAGTCTTCCGAGGATGAGGCGCCAGTGTGACCTTCGAACACATCGTCTACATACCCGGCGTGCTGCTGGTAGGCATCGTGACGGGCTACGTGCTGGGTGCACGCGCGGTTCGGGCAGAAATCGCTGCAGCCAAGAAGCGCGTGCGGCGCTGAGTCTGCGCCCGCCGAAGACGCGATCGAGGCGAAGAAAAGCTTCGTCGGCCCGGGCGCCGGATCTGCCTGGGGCGTTTGCAGACCAGGTGCTTCTCGGCGAAGATCCGGAGACGGAGGTCACCCGATGCTGAGCTTCAAGACGACGGACGAGCAGGACGCGCTGATCGAGATGGCGGCGCGCTTCACGCGTGAACGCATCATTCCCATCGCCGCCGAGTGCGACCAAGCCTCGCGCTTTCCCAAGGAAGTCTTTCAAGCTGGCTGGGAGCTCGGCTTGGTCAACCCCACGGTGCCGGCCGAGTACGGTGGCTCAGGTCTCGGTGAACTCGACAATGCGCTGATTGCGGAGCAGCTCGCCTACGGCTGCACCGGGATTCAGACGAGCATGCTCGCCAACACACTGGCGCTGACGCCCATCCTGTTGGCAGGCTCCGAGGAGCAGAAGAAGAAGTACCTCGGCATGCTGACGTCGAGTCCGCTCTTCGCGAGTTACTGCACGACCGAGCCAACGGGCGGCAGTGACGTGGCGGGGCTGCGCACCCGGTTCACCAAGCGGGGTGACGACTTCGTTCTCAGCGGCGAGAAGTGCTGGATCACCAACGCCTCTTTCGCTTCGTTCTACGTCGTTTTTGCCACGAGTGACCCAGGTCTCCGCCACAAGGGCATCGCCGCGTTCATCGTCGATCGGGATACGCCGGGACTTCGCGTCGGTAAGCACGAAGACAAGATGGGCCAGCGCGCCAGCGATACGGCTTCAGTGCACTTCGAGGATGTCGTGGTCCCGGCCAAGAACCTGCTCGCACCCGAAGGTCAGGGGTTCAAGCTGGCGATGGAGACCTTCAACCAAACGCGTCCCGACATCGGCGCGATGGCCACCGGCCTCATGCAGCGCTGTCTGGACGAGTCGGTCAAGTATGCCAAGGAGCGGAAGTCCTTCGGACAGCCGATCATCGAGCACCAAATGGTCCAGGCGATGATCTCCGACATGGCCATCAGCTGTGAGGCCACCCGTCTGCTCTACCAGAAGGCCGCCTGGAACCTCGATAACGGCGTGCGAGATCCCATCGTGTCCAGCTACGCCAAAGCTTTCGGTGCTGACCGCGCGATGCAGTCCGCCGTCGACGCGGTTCAGGTATTTGGGGGCAACGGCTACGTCCGAGACTACCCCGTGGAAAAGCTGATGCGCGACGCCAAGGTCCTCCAGATCTACGAGGGCACGAGTCAGATCCAGCGCGTGGTCATCGCCAAGGCGCTTGCTCGCTGAACGGTGGCCCGCCGGCACGGCAGCCTGGACGGGCGCCGCATCCCCGGGCCTCCGTGAGGTTTGCCTCTCAAGGCGCCTGCGACTAGTTTCCCGGCGTGTTCGGCACCTCGCTTTCCGAGATCGCGGTGGTGGGTGTGGTCGCCCTCGTCGTGGTCGGTCCCCAGAAATTGCCGACCATGCTGCGCACCCTCGGTCAGTGGACGGGCAAGCTGCGCCGGATGACCATCGAGATGCGGGCCAAGACCGGCATCGATGAAATTCTGCGGGAGGAAGGCATCGACGGAGTCGCCGAGCTGCGTTCACTCTTGCGGGGCGAGATCGCGGCGGCCCGGCAGTCGCTCCAACGCCCGCTCATCGACCCTTATCAGGACGACACTCCGGTCGAGCTCGCCAACGAGTACCCGCGAGAAGGAGTCGACACGATGGGCGCCATCCCCGAAGACCTGGTGGTGCACTCCCGCGCAGCGAAGGCAGAGGCAGAGACCGCCGAGCAGGCCGCAGTACCCACCGCAGTACCCACCGCGACGGACGCACAGCGAGGTGACGCTACGGAGCCAGCAGCCCCGACCGATGCGCCGCCGACCGATGCGTCGCCGACCGATGCGCCGCCGACCGATGCGCAGCCGACCGATGCGCAGCCGAAAGCCACGGAATCCGCGACCGCGGAGGCAGAGACCGTTTCCCGATGACCGACTCCGAAGTGCCCGGAACCATGACCTTTTGGGAGCACCTCGAGGAGCTCCGCTCGCGCGTGGTGCGCTCGGTGCTGGCCGTGATCATCGGCTTTGGCGTCTCCTGGTACTTCAAGAGCCAGATCCTGGAAGCGCTCGCCGAGCCCTACATCGAGGCCTGGCACAGGAGCGGCATCGCCGGCCCGGGAGCGGTCGCGCCACTCCACAATCCGGGACCGACGAACCTGTTCGCGGCGTACATCAAGATCTCGCTCTTGGGCGGCATCGTGCTCGCCCTGCCCATCATCCTCTATCAGGTCTGGGCGTTCATCGCGCCCGGCCTCTACAAGAACGAGAAGAAGTACGTCATCCCGTTCGTCGTCGTCAGCTGTGGCCTCTTCGTGGGGGGCGCCATGTTCGGGGCGAAATTGGCCTTCCCGCTCGCTTTCCAGTGGTTCTTGGAGCTCGGGAAGATGGAGGCCGGCTCCCAGCTCGCGGTCGAGCAGGTGATGATGATCGATGCCTACCTGGAGTTCGTACTTCAGGCACTCCTGGCCTTCGGCATCACTTTCGAGATCCCGGTGGTCATCTTCTTTCTGACGATCATCGGCGTCGTCAACCACACCCACCTGATCAAGTTCTTTCGCTACTTCGTGGTGATTGCGTTCGTGGTCTCGGCCATCATCACGCCGCCTGACGTGATGAGTCAGATCCTGCTCGCAGGCCCGCTCGTGCTCCTCTACTCGCTGAGCATTGGCCTGGCCTGGCTCTTCCACAAGCGCCGTTCGGCTTGAACGGGCCGCTGGTGGAGCGCCCGGGCGCTCAGTCCTCCCGGGCGTAGGGCTCACCGCGCAGAATGGTGAGCGCCCGGTACACCTGCTCGAGCAGAAGCAGACGCGCGAGCCGGTGCGGCAGGGTCAGGCGCGACAGACTGAGCTGAAAGTGACTGCGCTGGCTCACCTCCGCAGGCAACCCTTCGGCGCCACCGATGACGAAGCACACATCCCCCTTGCCCGTGCTCGCCCACGCCTCGATCTGGCGCGCCAGTCCTTCGCTCGAGAGCTCGCGACCGTGCACCTCGAGCGCGACCAGGTGCGCGCCCTCCGGAATGCTCTTCAAGAGGCCACGATCGTCGCTGACCTCACGCTCTTCGATCCTGGCCATGCGCCTGATGCGGCCGAGGTAGTCGTCCGTGAGCTCACGCAGGCTGCGGGGCTTCTGCTTGCCCGAGCATACGAGGATGAACTTCACCGGTCGCCGGACAGGACGCGCGGCTGCTCGCTCTGCGCCTGACGGGTCGGCGCCGGCACGCGGCCCGCATCGAGCCAGAGACCGGACAGATCGTAGAGATCGCGCGCGCTCTCGGAAAAGACGTGCACGACCACGTCGAAGAAGTCGATGAGCACCCAATCCGCGCGCGGTAGCCCTTCGACGGCCGTGGGCGGGTGCCCAGCCTTGGACAGCTCCTCGTCGACGCCGCGGGCGATCGCGCCCACGTGCCGATCACTCGTGCCAACCATGAGCACCAGAAAGTCCGCGTAGTCCGCCCGACCTGCGATCTGAATGATCTCGAGACCCAGGCACTTCTTGTCGAGCCCAGCACGGGCCGCCAAGAGCGCCAGGGCGCGACTCTGGTCGATGCGCGCGGTCTCTTCGGCGCTGGGTTCGCTCGGATCGGACTCGATGTTCTGTGCTGTGGGATGACTCACGTGACGGGGTGCCCGCCGAGCGGCCGTTCGCTTCTGGGCGCGGGGGGGCGAGAAAGGTGACACGTCGGGGGGCACCGGTAAAGGCCGCTCCGCCGTGGGATCCGGAGGGGTGCCCCCCGGCTGCCGTCTGGGCTCAGGGCGCAGTGGCTCGAGGTGCAGCGGCCCCGGACGGCGGGGGCCCGGACGGCGGGGACCCGGACGGCGGGGACCCTTCGAGCGGCGCGCCTTCCGAGGCCGGCGCAGCTCCGGAGGCCGCAGGCTCGGCCGACGGCGGGGGCGCAGGCTCGGTCGACGGAACCACTGGCTCGGCTGGCATCTCGGCTGGCATCTCAGCGGGCACTGGCTGCGCTGGCGGCTCCGGCGGCTGTTCGGTCTCGCCCGACGGCGCGTACGGCGGAAGCACGGGCTGCTCGTACTCTGGCGGCGGGAGCACTCTCCCTTTTGAGCTCCCACAGGCAACGACCGAAACCACGAGCCCCATGGCCCAGACGCACCCACGTGCCGCCCGGGTCACGGCCAGCGCTCCTCGTCCACGGCGATCAGCGTCTCGCGCAGATCGTGAGCGGGGGCATAGCCGAGCGTCTCTTTCGCGGAAGTGTCGTCGACCATGCATACGAAACGAATGAAATCGAGCTCGGCAGCCGGAAAGTGGGTCATCCCGAACTGAAAGAGGCCCGTCAGACCGCTCTTGGCCAGACTATACGGGATCCCGACGCTGCGACGACCGAGCACGCGGAGCGCCTTGGAAAGTGGCACCGGCGGGGGACCGGCGATGTTGAAAATGCCCCGCACCCCGGGCACGAGCGCGAGATCGATGGCCTGAGCCACGTCGTCCTGATGCACCGCTTGCAGCATGGGGTCGAAGCCGAGCACCGTGGGGACGAGCGCTAGGCGCAGGTAGTTACTCGGGGCGTTCCTCACGGTGCCGAGCACGTGGGCCGGCCGCAAGATCACGATCTCCGTCTCGGGGTGACGCCAAAAGTACGACTGCGCGAAGAGATCCACCTCGACCAAGGAACGCATGCCGGTAAAGCGGCCGCTGGCGAGCAGCGGCGCTTCCTCGCGCAAGAACTGAGGATTCTCCGGGCGTGGTCCATAGGTATTGGCGCTCGAAAGCAGCACCACCTTGCGAATGCCGAACTGCTCCGCATAGCCGAGCACGCGCTCGAGGGTCAGCAGATTGTCCTGATGGCTCCCGGCACGGCGTGAGTCGTGGATGACGCCGAGGTGCACGATGGCGCGCACGTCCGGGCGCGCGAAGATCTCCCGCGCTGCGCTGCGCAAGGGATCGATCTGAACGTGCTCGACGTCCTGCGGCAGGCCCAGGGCCACGCGACGGCCAATGCCGACCACCCTGTGCTTGCGATGCAGGCGGCGCACGAGGCGACCCCCGAAGCGCCCGCCCATGCCGGTGATCAGCACGGTGCCCGGGTGATCGCTCTTTGACTCGGTTTGGGTTTCCGTCATCGGCGCGTCTAGGTGAAAAGACCCGCTCGCTGGCTGAGCGCCTGGTTCAAGAGTTCCTGAATCGTCTGCTTGACCAGCCACACCTTGTCGTTGATCACCTTGTCGTCGTCGAGGTGATCGCCGCGGAAGTACAAGGGCTCACCGAAATGCAGCCGATACTTCATCGGGAGGGGCAGCTGGCCTCCTGGCACCAGGATCTGCGGGACCATCGGCAAGACCGGCATCCCGAGCACTTTGGCAACACGCTCCAGGTTGCCGAAGTTCACGTACTGCTCTTCCGCCCCGATGATCGCTACCGGCACGATGGGCGTGTTGGTTTCGATGGCCAAGCGCATGAACCCGCTGCCAAATGCCTGCAGCTGGTAGCGCTGGCTGAAGGGCTTGGAGATCCCGCGAACGCCCTCGGGAAACACCAGCAGAAGCTCGCCCATCTCGAGCAAGCGCCGCGCGTTTTCTGGCACGCCGACCACCTGCCCCACCTTGTTGAAGAAGGTCGAGGCAAAAGGCAGACTCACCGCCCACTTCTCGATCATCGCCCGCCCAACGCGAGGCGGATTGAGATCCATGAACAGCGCGGTCCCCAAGATCGCACCGTCGATCGGGATCTGTCCGGAATGGTTGGCGACCAGGAGCGCTCGCCCTTCTGGAATGTTGCCGAGGCCAAAACATTCCGTACGAAAGTACAGGCGATGAAAGAACGACAGGACGGTGACCGCCGATTTGGCCACGTCCGGGTCGAGGCCGAATGGGTCGCCTCCGATGCTGTCGTAGCGATGGCGCAGCCATTCGACCCGCTCGTCGAAATCGCTGCCGACCACCCGCAAGCGCAGGGCCTCGGCACGACGCCGCGCACCTTCGAGCATGCGGTCCACGAGCGGCAGTCCACTCCGGCGTGAAACGTCGGCAAGCAGCGCCAGCGCGCTCGGCTTCTTCATCGGACGGGGCCGAAGCTACAATAGGCGCCCCGGAAAAACACGCGCACGTGAGCGCTCGGCCCGAGCGAGCCCGGCGGCGCCTCGCCCGAAAGAGCCATGCTGTACCCCGAGCTAGCACCACCAGGAACCGTCGTTCGCATCGTGGCCCCGAGCGGCCCGTTCGAGGAGCGGGCCTTCGAGCAGGGTCTTTCAGAGCTCGGCGACTACGACGTGCGCTTTTCCGCCGATCTCATCGGGCGTCGCCTGGGTTTCCTGGCCGGCGACGATCGAGCGCGGCGCGAGGAGCTTCAGGCTGCGCTCGACTGCCCGGAGGCCGGAGTCATCTGGCTCGCCCGCGGCGGGTTCGGCCTCACTCGCATCGCGCACCAGCTCGACTGGGCTGGATTCATGCGACGCCCGAAATGGATTGTCGGCTTCTCCGACGGAACGGCGCTCCATCAGGCCTGCCTCGCCCGCGGGGTCGCGAGCCTGCACGGTCCCAACGTCACCAGCCTGGCCGAGGGCGAGCGTGAGAACGTGGCGTCCCTGCGCGCCGCGCTCGTGGGTCAGCAGCCGTCCGCGTGGACGGTCCGTCCCTGGACGGAGGGGCGGGTCGTGGGGCCTTTGGTCGGCGGCAACCTGACGCTCCTCTGCATGCTGGCCGCGGCTGGGAGCCTTGCCCTGCCCCCCGGCGCGGTCTTGATGCTCGAAGACGTCGACGAGACCAGCTATCGCGTTGATCGCATGCTGACCGCGCTCCAAGTGGGCGGGCACCTGGAGCGCGTCGCGGGGGTCGTGCTGGGCGGCTTCACCAACTGCAGCCCGGGACGCTTCGAGGTTCCCGTCGAAGACGTGCTCCGGCGCTCGCTCTTCCCCCTCGGCATCCCGGTGGTAGGCGACTTTCCGAGCGGCCATGGTCGCGAGCGACGCACGTGGATCCACGGCGCCCCGGTCGAGCTCGACGCCGCGGCCGGCACCCTCCGGCCGCTCCCCGCGCGCTAGCGCTGCAAGTCCCAGCACGGACGCCGGAGGCGAGCGTGGTCAGTCCTTCTTCAGGTGTGGCGGAGGCGGTGGGGGCGGGCGCCGACCGACTTCGACCGGCGGTGGGCCGGGGGTGCGCCCGGGGGGCGGTGGAGGCGGCACCCGCGGCGCCAGCGGCGCGGTGAGTGGCGGCGGGCCGATCGGGCGGGCGCCCAGTGGAGGCGCGGGCGGGCGGCCACCGGCGGCAGGAGCCAGACCAGGGGGCAGTGACGGCCGCGTCGGCGGAGCGGGGATGCTCGAGCGCAGGACACCGGGCGGCGGAGCCGGCGGGAGCGGCAGGCCGGCTGGACGCGCGGGGAGCGATGTGCGCGGCGGCGGCAGGGGCGCACCCTTGCCGGCGGGAGGAGTGCCGGGCAGCGGCGGCGGCAGGCTGCTCGGACCGCCGCGCCGGGGTGGTGGGGGCGGCAGGCTGCTGCGCCGCTCCGAGTCGGCGTGTTCAGCCGCAGCCACCACGGGCGAGGCCTCTTCGACTTCGCCCACTTCCTCGGTGACGGAGTCCAGCTGCTCGCGCACGGACACTTCCGGCAGCTCCTCGTCGGGGGCCTCGACCGCAGGCGCTGTGGGCGGGGCTGCAGCTGCGGGCGGTTCCGCAGGCGCTGGCGCGGCGGCTACCGTAGGCAGCTCGCGGACCGGTGGAGGCGGCTCGGTCGCGGCGCCGCCCTTGCGGCCCTTCCCTGCCTTCGCCTGCTTGCCCTTGCCCTTCCGCTTGGGCGAAGCGGGCGGGACCGAGGCGACTTCCGCTGGTTCGACGGTGGGAGCCGGGAGCGTTTCCGTCTCTTCGCTGGCAGCGCGCGACTCGAGAGCCGGCGCGTCGACGGCCTCCGGCACGGCAGCGCTCGGGGCCGCGGCGGTCTCCTCAGCTGCGGCGAGCGTTTCGGGTGCTGCGCTGGTGGAGGCAGGCGACTCGGATTCCGCCAGCGCCGCCTTCGCGGCCTCCCCCTTCGTCGCCTCGGTGGAGGCCGCGACGTCGTCCACGGGCTGCGCTTCCTCGCGCGTGCGATGCACCTCGACGCCGTCGGACTCGATGGCCGACTCGCTGGGGAGATCGCTCACCGCGGAGCCGGCTGCGGCTTCTTCGGCTGCGGGCGCTTCGCCCGCGGCCTCCGCCACCAGCGCTTTGGCCGCTTCGACCGGCACCGGAGCCTCGGGCGGGAGCTCGAACACGGGCGGCGGTGGCTGAGAGTGGCGCTGACGGATCGAGACCGCTTTGGCGCGCAGCTCCGCTTCGCGCTTGAGCTGCTCCACCTGTTCGCGCGCTCGCGCGGCTTCCACCTGCGCGCGAGTTTCCTCTTCGCTCTTGGCGAGCTCGGCCACCGTGACCTTGCGCATGCCGAGCTTGGCCTTCTCCAGGCCCTCCTTGGCTTCGCTGTCCGAGGAGTTCAGCCGAAGGACGCGCCGCCAAGCATCCGCCGTTTCGCGCGGCTCATGGAGCACGTCCTGCCAAATGCGCGCCACCTTGCGCGACAGATCGAGGCGGACTTCCTTGTCGCGACTCCGCAGGATCTGGTCCTCGTAGAGATGGACGAGCCCGCGGTGATTCTCTGCCTTTTGATAGGTATCCTCGAGGCGAGCTGCAATCTCGACGTCGGTCGGCGACAGGTCGTAGAGGCGCTTCAGGTCCTCCGCGGCGCCTGCTTCGTTTGCCAAACGGCCCACGCGCAAGTCGTAACGCCGACCGAGTAGCAGACGAACGAGAGGTCCATCCACCACCTGGCCGAGCGCACGCTCGATCGTCGAGTCCATGAGGCCGAGGTTGCCCTGGGCCTCCGTCATGCGCTCGAGTTGGTCCAGATACTCCTCTTCGACGTGAGCGATGAGCGCATCCCCGAGCCATTTCAGTGCCTGCTCCGCGTCGGCCAGGTCCTCGTCGGCGATGGAGGCCGCGCAGCTCAGGAACACTCCGCGTCCCTTGCCGCCGTCGCGGATCTCCGTCCCTGCCTGCGACAGGCACTCGGCAAATGCGCGCCGCAGCCGCGTGCTCTTGCCCCCGAGGTCCGCCTCTTTGACCAGCGCGCGCAAATCGGCCAGCGCCTCGCCGGGGCCGGCGATGCCGAGCGCCAGCTCGAAGAACTGGTGCACCTTCTGATCCTGTTCGAGGCCCGAGGCGATCTCCGCCGCACGCACGAGCGCCCGCTGGCGATCGTCCGGCGATTTACACCGCGGGACCTGACGCTCGTAGACCTGCACCTTGCCGAGCACGTCGGTCGTCAGCGCTGCCAAGCGATCCAAGAGCGGACCGACTTCGTGCGGGTCCACGCTGGTGAGCGCCTGTTCGCCGTGGCTGATCGCCTCTTTCGGCGCCATGCCTGCGACGGCCAGGACCTCGGCTTGCCGCACGAGCTCTTCGGCGCGCGCCGGGCCAGTCAGATCGCGCTCGAGCACCAGGAACGCAGCCAAAATGGCTTCGATGTGCTTCTCGCCGGCAGCAATGCGCTCCAGACTTTGGGCCAGCTCCTGCTTGGCGCCCTTCATGCGCACGAGCTCGAGTCCGACCTCAATCGCCTGAGCTGCCCGACCGATCTTGTCGAAACGGGCATAGGCCGCGCGCAGAGCTGCGTTGCGCTTGGGACCCGCCGGTGCGTCGCTGGACCATTCGACGAGCGCCTCGGCGACCTCTCCCTCGAGACCGAGCTCATCGCCCAAGCGGATGTACTCGTCCCGACACGACTCGACCTGCTCGCGCGCGAGCGGAGCGAGCGCAGCCATGGCATCTTTTGGCCGACCGAGCCGCTCGCTGAGAACGCTCGCGAGCTCGAGCACCATCTTCGACGCCTCGGTTTCGTCGCCTTCGACCTCGATCAGCTGCTCCTGGTAGCCGACGTAATCCTCGAAGCTCTCGATCTCGCGGCAGAGGTCGCGCAAAATCTCGACCACTTCGTAGTCGCCGCCATCGAGGGCGAGCACGACTTGGTAGGCCGCGATGGCTTCCTTGCGCTTCTCGGCGGCAGACGGCGTCTCGCGCTGACCGAGCTCCGCCAACAGATCCGCGCGACGGCGGGCCGACTCGAGCTTCTGATCGCCCTCGACGAGGGGCAGGAGGCGGCCGAGGGTCTCGGCGGCGGCTGCGGGCTGATCGAGCGCTTCTTGAAGTCGCGCCACGCTGGCCACGGCCACGACCGAGTTCGGCCGATTCACCAGGACGGCGAAGTATTCGTCGAGCGCCGCCGCTTGATCGCCTTCGGCTTCGAGCAGCTGCGCCAGCCGCAGGGCCACCTCGGCTCGGGCGTCGCCGCTGACGGCGCTTTGCCAGCGCCGGAGGTAGCCGATGGCTTCGGCGATTTCGCCGGTCTCCTCGGCGTCTTGAGCCAGCAGAGACAGGGCTTCGACGTCGTCCCCGTCCTCGAGCAGCTCGGTCAAGGCCGAGCGCATGCCCTCGATGTCGTCCAAGCGGTCGCGCAGCAGGATGGCGGCGTCGCGACGCAGAGCCATGCGCTTCTGCCGGTCGGGATGGGAGCCCGCGCGCGTGAGCATGGCCTGCACGAGCTCGCTGTAGCGCTCTTCGGCCACCAGCAAGGTGGCCAGGCGCGCAGCGATGCTGTCGTTGGTCGCGTCGAGCCGGAGGCCTTCCGTCAGAAGCGCGAGGACGGCCTCGCCGTCGCCGAGCTTCTCCCAGTAGTCGGCCTCCGTCGCAGCCAAAATCGCACGGTGCGCGGACGTTCCGCCGAGAGCTCGCTCCTCACTGACCGATCGGGCCGCCTGTTCCCAGGCTTCCGCCGAGACGAAGGCACGCCGCGCCTTCTGCCACAGCTCGGGACTGCGCGTTCCCGATGCAGCCTCGGCATATGCGCCGCCCGCTTCCGGGAAGTAGCCGCTGGCCTCGAGCAGCTGTCCGAGGTGTTGACTGTAGCGGACGCGAGCCGAGGTCGCACTCGCCACCGACAGCATCTCGCGCAAGAGGGCGATGGCCAAATCCGCCTGACGTGCTCGCTCGTAGAGATGGATGGCCTCGAACGCGGTTTCGTCGTCGTCCGGGTCCAGGCGAGCGATGATGGAGAGCGCTCCGGCAGCCGAAACCGGGTCTTTGCGCCGCTCCAGGTGCAAATCGGCCGCTCGCCGATAGCGCACGCGCTTCTGCTCGAAATCGTCGTCGAGCTCGGCTCGGCGCTCGACCAGCTCCGCCAGCTCGGTCCACTTGGCCGCCTTCTCGAGCGTGACCTCCAAATGGTCTGCGCTCTCCGTGTCCGACGGATCCAGCAAGACCAAGTGTCGACTCGCTTCGATCGATCCTTCGACGTCGCGCAGCGGTCCTTCACACAGGCCGACGACCTCTCGGAGCCAGGCCTGCCGATCGCTGCTCGGCGCCTGATCTTGACGGGCTGCGGTCAACAAGAGGTCGCGCAGCTTGCCGTGCTGGCCTTTGGTGCGCAGCCGCTCGGCCACGAAATTGACGGCCTCCGCGTTGGCGGCATCGAGCGAGAGCACGCTGCGGTAGTGCCGGGACGCATCCTCGACGCGCGCATGGCTGCTGAGAGCGCGCGCGATGTCCAGGTGTGCGCCGATCCGCATCTCGACGGGTGCGTCGTCGCGCGGAGTCAGCGCCGCGATCAGCGCGTCGTCCGGATTCGTGGCCAGTGCTTGCGCTACGATGCGCCGCGCGTCGTCGGCGACGGGACCGTCGGAGCGCAGCGCCAAATAGGCAGCCAGCGCGTGCGCCATGTCCGGTTGCCGGCCGAGCTGGCCCGCGTAGTGCATACCGAGCTGGGCCGCGCGATCGTTGCCTGGGTCGCAGCTGAGGGCGCACAAGGCATAGGCATGCCCGTGCTCGCCGTCGTACGTCTCGGCCAAGGTGGTGAAGAGAGCACCGGCTTCCTGACGATCCTCGGGCGGAACGCTACGACCGGCCTGGATCTGCTCGAGCACCACCGTAGCCAGCTGCTGCATCAGCGTGGGATCGGCGGCATCGATGCTGCGAGCGCCACGGAGCGCCCGCGCCTGCGCAGCGGCATCGCCCAGCTGGCGCGCCACCTCGGCTTCGTCGAAATAGAGCGCGAGCTGTCGCTCGGCATCGCCCGCGATGAGTGCCTGCTCCGCCTGGAAGTAAGGTAAGGCCTCCTTGAACCGCTGCGCAGCCTTCAAGAGCTCACGCACCTGGTAAATGGAGTATGCGTCGGCCGGGTTGTAGCGGGCTGCGCGCTGATAGGCGGCGATGGCGCGGTCTGGCTGCCCGAGCTCCCCTTGATAGAGCTGCGCCAGATCCGAGAACACCTGCGCCAGCGGCAGCGCGAGCTCCGGCTGGCCCGCCACCAACTTTTCCAGGTGTTTCGTGCGACGATCGAAGAGGGCCGCCACGCTCTTGTGGTCCCCCTTCTCGCGGTACATCTCGACCAGACGGTCCGCGGCCGCACTGCTCGTCGGGTCGCGATCGACGGCGGTCATCAAGGTTCGGGCTGCGCGATGCTGGTCCCCGAGGCTGACGCTCCAGACCGTGGCGGCTTCGTTCAACCAATGGGCCGCGAACACCGGGTCGATGGAGGCGGCGCCAGCCTTCTCCAGGAAGACCGCATAGCTCCGGGGATCGGACTGCCCCTGCTCGTAGGCGACGTTCAGCGCCTCGGTGTCGTTGGGATTTTCACCAAGCCTCTTGGCGAGGGTTTCCAGCAATCGCGGATCCATCGGGGCCCACAGCGTATCACTTACAGGGACACTGTAGCAACGTGGTTGGAGTCCAGTTCCGTTCTGGCTAATATCGGGCCCCCGGCGCGCAGCCCCCTCGGCTGTGCGTCCGCTTTGCAATGAACGCTCCGAACCCGCCCGAGATCACGCTCCGTTCGCGCATCGACGCGCTTCGTGCTGCACAGCGCCCCCTCGACGTGGCGCACGCCATTGGCATTTTGGTTCCGCTGGCAGTCGAACTCGCAGATCAGCACCGACAGGGTTACCAGTTCTTCGTCTACCCCGGCGCCCTCTACGAAGGGCAGGACGGGAACTTCCACGCGAGTCAGCTGTCCGCACAGCCGCCCGTCGATCCGCGCGATGTCGCGTGCCTGCCGCCCGAGTCGCGCGGCACGCTCCCCGGGCAAGGGCACTCTTCGGTCTATGGCATCGGCGCGATGCTCTACGAGCTCATCACGCTCGAGTCGGTGGGAGCCGGCATGCGGCGCCCCTCCGAGATCGTACCCGGCGTACCGGCTGAGCTGGAGATGATCCTGAGCAAGGCGCTCGTGAGCGATCCCAGCCATCGCCCCGACGATCTGAACGCGCTGGCCCAGGCACTCTATCAGGTCAACACCACGGTCGCCGCCGCCCCCCCGCCCGCGGATGTCGGGCACCTGGATCACGACGGCGGCTTCGACGTCGACGTGTCGCTCTCGCTCTTGCCACCGATGCCGAGCGGCGGCGGACGCCCCCAAGTGGTGCGCGGCATGGCACCGGACGCGCCGCTGCCGCCAGGCCTCTCGCCGCCGCAGAGCGCAGGGAACGAGCTCCTCTCGGTCAAGGCCCGCCTGGAGTCCGACCCGCGCCCTCGCTACGTGGTCGTCAAAGACGGGATGGACCATGGCCCATTCTCTGCCGTCGAGCTCTTGCAGCAGATCGCCAGCCACACGTTCGAAGAAAACGACGTCGTACGCGACTCCGTCTCCGGCTCTTCGTACGCCATCAAGGAGTCGCCCGACTTCTCGCCGTTCGCGCGCCACGCGCGCATGGGGCGGCACGAAAAGGCCGAGCGAGCTGCCTTGCACGCCGCGGTGGCACAAGAGTCACGCAGTACGGCCGGCAAGGCAGTCTTCGGTCTGGTCGCGCTCGGAGCCTTGCTCTTGGGCGGCGGCATCTGGTTCATGACGGCCCGGGGCGCCAAGAGCGACCGCATCGCGGTCGTCGAAGAGCAGGCCGCCAACGTCGAGAGCGACGTCGGTCTCAAGGTCAAGAAGCGCAGCGGGGGCGGCGGCGTGATTGGCAAGAGCGGCGGCTTCCCGATGCTGGGCGGCGGGATGAGCTGCGAGTCTGCACAGAATGCCTACGTGGAGGAGATGAAGATGGGCAGCCCGCAGGGGCAAGCCGATCTGACCGCGGGGCAGTTCCAGGCGGTCCTCGGTAACGGCACCTACTTGAATGCATGCGGCGTTCCCGAGTCGACCAGCGTCAAGGTCTGCGCGGCCATTCAGAACGGACGCGCCGTCGGCGTCACGGTGTCCACCAGCCCCTCGAGCGGCTCCCTCAACGCCTGCTTGGCGGGGAAGGTTCGTGCCATGTCCTTCCCCAGCCATCCCAAGCTGGACGTCACCCGCACGAGCTTCTAGCAGGGTTCTCGTCGGCAGGGTGCTTTCTTCAGCACCCTGCTAGCGGCCGCCACGCGAAACGAAGGCCGACCGCGCCCCCTCGGCACGGATCAGCTCGAGGGCCGCTTTTCATGACACAGCCGAGCAGGCATCATGCTGGGCGGCTTCGTGATTTCCCTCGATCGCGTCTACAAGTCGTTCGAGTCACCCGTCTTGCGCGGAGTCACTCTCACGGCTCGTGGCGGCCGCATCCTGGGCCTCGTGGGCCCGCCTGGCGCCGGTAAGACGGTCCTCCTGCGCGCGATCGCCGGCCTCTTGGACGTCGACGCCGGCAAGATCCGCATCCTCGGGCGCGAGATGGTGCAGAGCAGCGACAAGACCCGCCGCAATCTGCAAGCCAGCATCGGCATGCTCTTCCAAAACGTGGCTCTGTTCGACTTCATGACCGTCGGGCAAAATGTCGCCTTCCCCCTCGTCCGCCGCGGTGAAGTCCCGAGCGAGATCGAGGCACGCGTCGCGCGCGAGCTCGCCGAGGTCGGCCTTTCGGGGTTCGAGCACCGTCAGCCAGCCGGGCTGTCGGGCGGGCAGCGTCGTCGCGTCGGAATTGCCCGGGCAGCCGTCACGCGACCGCCCATCCTGCTCTACGACGAGCCCGCGGCCGGCTTGGATCCCGTCACCACCAGCCGCACCTTCGCGCTCCTGCAGAAGCAGCGGGATCGCTTGGGCAGCACGCTCATCGTCATTTCTTCGGACATCGATCGACTGCTGCCCGTCGCCGACGAGCTCGCCGTCATGCACGAGGGGCGCATCCTCTTACAGGGCACGGTGCCAGACGTAAAAAACGCCGGCGACCCGATCATCGATCAGTTCTTGGAAGGGAGAACCGATGGTCCGCTTTAGTGCAGCTCTGCTCGCCCAGCTCGGTCAAGCGCTCGTGGCCTTGGTCGGCGCCGTCGGCACTCAGGCCATGGTGCTCGCCGCCGCGGCTTCGGCCACCCTCCGCGGCCAGTGCGACGGCGAAGAGCTCCGTGCTGCGCTCCTGCGCCTCGGCTTGGGCTCGATCCCCGTCATCGTGTCTACGGCGGTGTTCGTCGGGGGCCTGATGGTGGTGCAGTCAGCGCCCCTGCTCACTCGCTTCGGAGCCGAGAGCTATCTCGGCTGGGGGGCGGGCTTCGGCATCCTGCGCGAGGTGGGGCCCGTGCTCACCGGGCTCATGATTTCCGGCCGCGTCGGCTCGAACAACACGGCTGAGCTCGGCACGCTGACCGTGACCGAGCAGGTCGATGGCCTGCGCGCCCTGGCCATCGACCCGGCGGGCTACCTCATCGCACCACGCGTGTGGGCGATCATCCTGACGACGGTGATCGGCACCGTCGTCTCGATGCTGGTGGCCCTCGTAGGCGCGGCCGCAGTGGGGCTGTTCCTGCTGCACGTCCATCCGCTCACCTTCTACAATGGTCTCACGAGCGGCATGCTCACCTGGCGCGATGCCCTGCATGGCCTGGCCAAGGCCTTCGCGTTCGGTGTCGTCATCGCCAGCTCGAGCACCGCGTTCGGCCTCAGCGCGAGCGGAGGGCCGCCGGGGGTGGGTCGCGCCGTCGGCGCAGGGGTCGTGTCGACGGCCGTGCTGATTTTCGCGATGGACGCGCTGGTTTCCCTCACGGCGAGGGCCCCATGAGCGGCGAGAGGCATTCTTTGGGTGGGGGTCCGCGCACCAGCAAGGCCAGTCGCGGACCGAGCGCGGAAGGGGACCGGCGCTCGCTGCGAGGGAGCGACTACGCGCTGGCCCTGTCGACCGTCCAGGATGGCGACGTGCAGCCGATGCCCGGCTTCGTACTGCCGCACGACGAGTCGCGTGCCTCGCTCTTGGTCACCGTGCGCGCCACCGCGAGCGCCCTGGCCCACACGGAGCCGAGCGCAGTCGTCGCGCAAGCCTACGAGATCGGCGTACGCTCCCTGCCCTTCCTCTGCTTGGTGCTGGCATTCGTGGGCGGCATCATCGTCTATCAGGCGGGGATTCAGGCCATGCGCATCGTGCCGGACACCTCCGGCATCGGTCCGGGCTACATCGAGCTCTTGGTGCGTGATTTGGCTGCCAATCTGACCGGCTTGATGCTCGCGACCCGCGTCGGCGCCAGCATTGCCGCCGAGCTGGGTTCGATGAAGGTCACCGATCAGCTGGATGCCATGCGTCTCTGCCAGACCGACCCAGTCGCGCACCTGGTGGCGCCGCGCTTCCTGGCGTGCGTCCTGGTCACCCCGATCCTGACCATCATCGCCGGCGCCTGCGCGCTCGCCAGTGGCACCGCCGTCGGTGCCATCGCCTTCGAGATCCGTCCTCAGAACTTCCTCGATCCTCGCTTCGTCACCATCGGGGCGCTCGTGAGCGGCTTCTTGAAGAGCGTCGCCTTCGGCCTGGCCATCCCGCTCGTCAGCGCCCATGCGGGCCTCTACACGCGCGTCGGCTCCCAGGGCGTGGGCGATGCCACGACCAGCGCCGTCGTGGGCTCGTCGGTCGCCGTGATCGTGCTCGGGTTCTTCATCGGCGCCATCCTGCACATCGCCCTCGGAGGCGCGTGATCGAGTTTCGCGGTGTCGAAAAGAGCTTCGGACCCAAGGTGATCCTGGCCGGGGTCGACCTGACGGTGCAAAGTGGGGAGATCCTCTTCGTCGTGGGCACGTCGGGTGTCGGCAAAAGCGTGCTCATCAAGCATGCCGTCGGCCTACTCGATCCGGACCGCGGCACGGTGCACGTCGACGGGGTCCAAGTGACGGGCCTGCGCGAGCGCGAGCTCTCCGAAGTGCGCAAGCAGTGCGCCATGGTGTTTCAACATGCCACGCTGTTCGACTCCATGACCTGCGCCGAAAATGTGGCTCTGCCCCTCCGCAAGCACGGCATCCTGGGTCGCAAAGCAGCTCTCGAGCGGGCCGAAGAGCTGCTCGGTGCCGTCGAGATGGAGGCCTTCGCAAAGCGGTACCCGGGGCCACTCGGCGACGGCCAGCGCAAGCGTGTCGCCGTGGCTCGCGCCCTCGCCCTGTCCCCGCGCTACGTTCTCTTCGACGAGCCGACCACCAGCCTCGATCCAGTGAGCGCACGCCGCGTCGACCACCTCATCCAGTCGCTCGCGCGGGCCCGCGGGGTCACGTGCATGGTGGTCTCCCACGACCTGAAAAGCATCTTCACCATCGCGGACCGGATCGCCATGTTATACAAGGGCCAGGTGAAACTGCTCGGAACTCCCGAGGACTTCCGGACTTCTCGTGATCCGATCATCGAGCAGTTCATCACCGGCAACCCGAACGGCCCGCTGGAGACGACCTGAGCCGTGAGTCAGCGCAGCATGGAGATGAAGGTGGGCGCCTTGATTTTGGCGTCCGTGGTGCTCCTGGTGGCGTTCGTCATCGTCATGGGCGGGCTCAGCCTGCAGCCGACCTACCGCATCCTCGTCGACTTCGATAACCCAGGCGGGCTGCAGTCGGGGGCGCCCGTGCGCATCGCTGGCGCCCGCGTCGGCCGCATCACCGCCATCGAGTTTCGCGGCGGCCAGAAGGACAAGCAGGGCAAGGCGGTCAAGCCCATCCGCGTCATCGCTGCCATCGACGCCGAGCACCAGAAAGCCATCCATGACGACGCGCTTTTCTTCGTCGCCGTCCAGGGCCTGCTCGGCGAGATGCATCTCGCCATCGACCCAGGCAGCGCCGAGCGCCCCCTCTTGAAGGACGGCGCCGTGGTGACGGGTATCTCTCCGCCACGACTCGACCAGCTCTTGGGCGAGTCGTACGAGCTCCTGCATCGCACCTACCTCGGCCTCGTCCGCAACGAGCAGAAGATCGCCGAGACGTTCGACGGCCTGCACAAGACCCTGCGCGTCACGGGTACCCTGCTCGAGAAGCACGAGAGCGACATTTCCTCGCTGGTCGTCCGCTTCGATCGCATCGCCACCGAAACCGAGGAGACCCTCGCGGCAGCGCGCGAACAGTACGTCGACGGCGAGCGCATCAACCGCATCATGGGCCGGGTGGATCGCATCACGGCGACCGTCGACGAGCACCTCGATCCGCTGCTCACCGATACGCGGAGCGTGCTCGCCGACACCAAGGTGCTGACTGATTTCCTAGCCGCCGACGAACAACTGCAGACATATCGCACCTTGTCCGCAGGTTCGCGACAGCTCCTGGTCACGGCCGAGGCCGCCGCACAGGATGCGCGCGCCATCGTCGCCCACGTCAAGGCAGGCCAAGGCACCGCTGGAGCGCTGATCATGGACGAGGCCCTCTACGATGACCTGCAGGAGCTCGTCCGGGACCTGAAAACGAACCCTTGGAAGATCCTTTGGAAGCAGTGAAACGTCGGACCATGGGACGGGCCGGCACCACATCGCCGCACCGTTTGGCATCCTGGGAGCCGCACCGCCCCATTTTTCCGCTCTCTCTGGCCATCTTTTGCTGCAGCTGACCTTGACCGTGTTACACTGACGTCGATACTCGGCGAGCCACCAGGAGGCTCGTCAAACGGCTCCCCGCCGCTTGGCTTGATCCTGCTGCTTTGACCTTCAGACCCCCCTCCACCCGATCCGGCACACGGCCCGCTCGTGACCCGGCTGGGGATCCTCACTTCCCGCGAAGGACGACTCCCTCGACGGCAAGGCTCCCCACCTCCGAACGGCTCGCCCCCCAAGACCATGGCTGACAAGAACGAAAGCTCCGTCCTCTTCTCCCTCAACGAGCTCATGAACATCGAGGAGGAGCGCATTGCTGACGAAGACGCAGCGCGCGCGGCGCGCGAGGCTGCGGAGAAGGCGCGCATGGACGCCGAGGCCAAGGCGCGGCGTGACGAGGAAGAGCGTCGCCTGCACAGCGCCGCCGAGGCGCGTCGGGCAGAAGAGCTGCGTCGCCGCGAAGAAGAAGCGCGCGTGGAAGCGGCCCGTCAGGCAGAGATTGATCGCGCTCGCCACGACATGGAACACAAGGCGCGTATGGAGCAGCTGGCCCAGGCGCAGGCGCACGAAGCGCAGATGGCCGCTCTCAATCAGGACGAGAGCAAGAAGAAGCTGCGCATGGCGGTGATTGGTACCGCGGCAGCGCTCATTCTGATCACGGTCGGCGGCTTCGTCGTCTACAAGAACAACGCCGAAGAGGCCGAGAAGAAGCTGGCGGCCCTCCAAGGTCAGCTGCAGCAAGCCCAAGACGAGGCCGAGCAGCGCCTGCGCCAAGCCGAGGAACGCCTGAAGGACAGCCAGTCGATGAGCGAGGCCCAGAAGGCGGCCCTCCAGGCCGAGGTCGAGGCCGCCAAGAAGGCCGCCGTCGAGAACCAGGAGAAGGCCAAGAGCTCCGGTGTCACGGTGCGCCGCAGCGGCGGTGGCGGCTCGTCCAAGCCCAAGTCGAGCGGTGGCCCCGCTTGTGATCCGAACGACCCGATGTGCGGCGGCCTCTGAGGTCGGACTCTCCGTCCTTGGATTCGTCGCGTAGTGGTTTCTTGACGAAGCGCAGTGGTTTCTTCACGAAGTGAGGGCGCGCCCCCCGGCGCGGTCGATCCGAGCCTCGGGCGGGCGCGGGACCGGCTGGCGTTCGCCCTCGACCTGCCGAGTCTCGATCAGGCCGGCGCCGTGGTCGACGAGCTGGCCGAGGACGTGGGCGTCTTCAAGGTCGGCCTCGAGCTCTTCGTGCGGGCCGGTCCAGCTGCCGTGGAGCGCGCGGCCCGCCATGGACACCCCGTCTTTCTCGACCTGAAGCTTCACGACATCGACGCGACCGTGGACGGCGCCGTCGGCAGTGCGGCGGCCATGGGCGCCCGCTACCTGACCATTCACGCGAGCGGCGGCCCCACCATGATCGAGCGAGCGGTGCGGCGGGCGGAGGCCGAGTCGTCCGACCTTCGCATCCTGGCCGTGACCGTGCTCACTAGCCTCAGCGAGACCGAGCTCCGCGCCATCGGCCTCGATCGCAGCCCGGCCGCGCAGGTCGAGCTGCTGGCGCGCATGGCCACGAGCGCGGGCGCACATGGGCTCGTCTGCTCGGCGGAAGAGGTGGCCGGCCTGCGGCGAGCGCTCGGGAGTGGGCCGCTCCTGGTGACGCCGGGCATCCGCCCCGCCGGCAGCGACGTTCAAGATCAAAAGCGCGTCTCCACGCCCGAGGCAGCCATCGCGGCCGGTGCGTCGCTGCTGGTCGTGGGACGACCCATCCGTGATGCCGCGCACCGTCCCACGGCGGCCCGCGCCATCACTCGTGCGATCGCCGCGGCGCTCGGGGCGACCCCGTGAAGCCGCGCTCGAGCCGAGCCGACGGCGGCGCCGCGACGGAGGACGGGGCCCGGCTGGTGCTCGGGCTGCAGCCCGTACGTGAGCTCATCCGGCGCCACGGCAAGGCCATTACCGAAGTGCTGGTGGAGGGCGGCGAGTCGCCTCGCCTGGAGGCGCTGGCGCGCTTTGCTCAGGATCAGGGCGCGCCTTGTCGGCGGGTGTCCGGCGCGGAGCTCGACCGGCTGAGCCGAGGCACGCGGCACCAGGGCGTCGCGGCGTTCGGCCCGGCACTGGTCATGACCAGCCTGCGCGAGGTGCTCTCGCAGCCGCGTCTGCTCGCCCTCGCCCTGGACGGCATCGTCGACCCTCAGAATTTCGGCGCCACCGTACGCTCCGCCGTCGGTTTGACCGAGGCGCCGCTCTTGTGGGCCGAGAATGGTTCGGCGCCTCTGTCGCCCGCCACCTTTCGCGCGAGTGCGGGCGCCATCGAGCATGCCGTCCTCTGCCGGGTGCGCTCGCTCCACGGCGCCCTCGGCGAAGCCGTGCTCCAGGGCGTCCAGGTCGTGGGACTCGATCCTGCGGCCCCGACCCCACTCGACCAAGTCGACCTGCGCGTGCCCACCATCATCGTGGTGGGGAGCGAGGAGAAGGGCATGGTCCGCGCCGTGCGCAAGACCTGCACGAGCCTCGCCCACCTCACGAACTCCGCTCGAGTCCAGAGCTTGAATGCGTCCGTGGCGGCGGCGCTCGCCCTCTACACGGCGGTGCTCCAGCGCGGCCGGGTCGCCGCTTCGGAGCCGACCGCCGCGACCGTCGATTCTACTGAATAGACCACGCGGCACGCCACAGCGCTGAACACATTGCGCTGCAATTCTCGCCACTTGCCAGCCAACCCCTCGAATCGACCCGAGGTTCAGCCCCCTGCCCTTCAGGTACTACTCGAAGGGTTCTGCAGCAGTCCCAGGCGTTCGCAGGCTTCGAGCAGGGCTCGCTCGTCGTCCGCAGTCGACGTCTCGCCGAAGCTGACGCGCACCGCCGTCCGAGCTGCGTCGCGCCCCACCAGCGCGGCAATGACCGGAGATGGCTCAGCCGTTCCGGCCGCGCAGGCACTGCCGCTCGACACCTGAACGCCGAGGAGGTCGAGTGCCGCCACGAGCTCGTCGCCGCGTTCTCCCTCGAGCCCGAAGTTACTGACGTTCGGCAAGCGAGGCGCATCCGCCCCGTGGATGGTGAGCCGCCGTCCCGCTCGCGCCCGGAGCTGAGCCTCGAAGTGATCGCGCAAGAGCGCAGTCCTTCCGTATGCAGTTACAGAGTCCTCCACGCGCCCAAGCGCTGCCGCAAACCCCGCGCAAGCTACCGCGTCGACGGTGCCGGCGCGGAACCCTCGCTCCTGACTGCCACCGAGGCCGCGAGCCACGACCCGCCGCCCCTGCCGCAAGCCCAGAGCGCCGAGGCCCTTCGGCCCGCGCACCTTGTGAGCCGCCACGGCCACACTGTCAGCGAACGCGCAGGCAGCCAGAGAAGCTCGGCCCAGTAGCTGCACCGCGTCCACATGCAGCCACGCCCCCCCCTCGCGCGCCACACGGGCCACTGCTTCGAGCGGCTGGAGGACGCCCGTCTCGTGATTGGCCGCCATCACTGCCACGACCGTCCCGCTCCGCCCACGACCCAGCCGAGTCTCGTCGCCGCTGCTCGCCACGGGCAACCGTCCGAGCGCCGCCTCGATCGCGGCCACGTCGACGAGCCCACTCGGCGTCACGTCCACGAACTCGACCAGCGTACCGAGGCCCGCCAGACGCTCGGCCTCGCGCACGATCGAAGGATGCTCGAGGCGGCTCGTGATGATGCGGGTGGCTCCGGAGAGCGCCAGGTGATTGGCTTCCGTGCCGCCGCCAGTCAGGATGACGTCCCGCGCCTCCACGTCGAGGACGGCGCCCAAAAGCTCCCGCGCAGACTCCACCTGATCGCGAGCGCGCCGTCCGAGCTCGTGCACGCTCGCCGGGTTCGCCCAGGCAAACTCCGCAGCCCGGCGCATGGCCTCGAGCACCGTCTCGTGGGGTGGACTCGTGGCGTTCCAGTCCAGGTATGCGGTCACGGCCCAGCCAGATTGGTCCCCAGCTGTCGCGCGATCGTCAGCGCGAAGCAGGCGCCGGAGAAGCCGAGCCCGCCCACCTCGGACTTCCCTTCGGATCGCAGGACCAAATCGCCGTCGTGCCCCCGCGCCACGCCGCGCGCCACCGCCAGGCCGACGCCCGTGCCGCCCTGCGCGCGCGTCACCGAGCCGTCGAGCTGAAAGAACGGCTCGAAGATGCGGCTGGCGGCCGCCGGCGGAATGCCGGGCCCATCGTCACAGACGAGCACCTCGAGCGGTCCGCCCGGGAGCGCCGTCACGCGGATGCCGACGCGCACGCCCTCGCCGCTGAATTTGCTCGCGTTCTCGAGCAGTTGCTCGATGGCACGCGACACGCGGCGCGCGTCGCCTTGGGCTGCCAGGGAGTCCTCGCTGAGCTCGGCCACCAGTGACTGCCGCTTCTTGTCGCGCAGCTCACTCGTAGCAGTGATGGCTTGACGCACCGCCGTGATCAAATCGAAAGGCTGGCGAGCAAATCGCAAGCGGCCCGTCTCGATGCCGGTGATGTCCAGCAGGTTGTCGATGAGCCCGCGCAGCCGGTCCACACAGTCCGCCACGCTGCGCAATGCGCGCTGCTGGGGGGGCAAGAGCGGCCCGAGCTCCTGGTCCAGGAGCAACTTGGTGTAGCCCACGATCGGCGTCATCGGGGTGCTGAGCTCGTGCGAAATGTTCCTGTAGAACTCCTTGCGCGCCTGATCGAGCTCGATCAGCCGCTGATTGGCCGCACTGAGCTCGGCCACCTTTTGCTCGAGATGGAGCGCGATGCGGGCGGACTGCGCGCGCAGGTAATCGCCGCTCGTCTCGGCGCTGATGCCTTCTCGAGCGCCCTTCAGGTAGCTCTCCACGGTGCGCACGAAAGTCCGCCCGTCGATCGGCTTCTGTAAGAAGCCGTCGCAGCCGACCGACAGGCTCGTGTTGCGGCTGCCCTCCGCCGTGATGGCCACGATGGGCACACCCTTCAGCCGATCTTCCCCCCGCAGGCGCAAGGTCACCTCGTAGCCGTCGAGCCCGGGGATCGCGATATCGACCAAAATCAGATCGAACGACTGTTCCGTCGCGAGCTTGACGCCCTCGAGCCCATCGACTGCGTCGACGACCTCGAACCCCGCCGGTGTGAGCAACTTGCGGACGAGCAGGCGATTGGCGGGGTCGTCCTCGATGTGCAAGAGGCGTGGCATGGGCCGAATCGTTCTTCCCTCGTTCCGCGCCTCTGGGCAAGCGTCGACTTGAATCCACAGCCGTCCCGCCCTAAGCAGGTCGCCCGGATCGCATCGAAGTTCCCCGCCTCATGAGCAGCCCCGCGACCACCCCCGGCCCGCGCAAGCGCATCTTGGTCGCCGACGACGATCCGGCGATCGGGCGCCTGCTCGAGCGCGTGCTGAACCGGGAGTTCGACGTCATCGTTGCGACGGACGGGCGCGGAGCGCTCGCTCTCGCTTCGCAGGTGAAGCCCCACCTCATGATCCTCGACGTCATGATGCCGGCGATGGATGGGTTCGCGCTCGCCGCTCAGGTGCGACTGATCCCCGAGCTCAAGACCATTCCGATCATCTTCTTGACCGCCCGCGATACCCCCCTCGACACCATCAAGGGGATTCAGGCCGGAGCCCGCCACTATCTGACCAAGCCGTTCAAGATCGACGACCTCACGGCCAAGGTGAAGAAGACGCTTGGTTGAAGAGGCTTCTTCCCCCCCGCTCCCCGGAGCCCCTCCCGCCCTCGCATCGCCTGCCCCCCTTCTGGGGCCACGCGCGACGCCGGTGGGCGGATGGGCGGCGCTTGCGCTCGCCGCTCTCTCTGGCTTCCTGTTCTATCTGAGCTTCCCAGGAGCTGATCTGTGGGGCTTCGCGTTCGTGGCCTTCGCGCCGTGGGCCGTTGCCCTTCATGGACGCAGCACCAAGCAGGCGGCGCTCCAAGGGCTGGTGTTCGGCCTCGTGATCGGCGTCTTCGGCTTCTATTGGCTGCTCGACATGCTGATGACGTTCAGCGGTTTCGGGCGGGCCATCTGCACGGGCCTGATGCTGATCGTGGTGGCCTACCAGGCTGGCCGCTATGCGCTGATGGGAGCACTGGTCGCCCGGGCGCAGGCCAAGGGCTACCCCTTCGTGCCGACCTTCCTTTTGGCCTTCGCCGCGGCCGAGCAAGTCTTTCCTCTGCTGTTCCCATTCTCGTTCGGAGCCAGCCTGCACGAGGTCTATCCGCTGGTTCAGATCGCCGAGCTCGGTGGTCCGATCGCCGTCGGCCTGCTCGCGGTGGCGCCCGGTCTGGCTCTGGGGCAGCTCGTGGCCACCTACCTCGGTCATCGCGAGCTCTTTCGGGCGACCCCGCCTGCTTCGTCGGCGCATGCCGAGCCAGACGCCCCTCAGCCTTCAGAGGGCGAAGGGCATTCCAGCTCAGGCCACGAGAGCGCTGTCCCGCACGGACCAGGGCACCGCACGTGGCGCCTGATCCGCCTGACGGGTCCCGTCCCCCTCTTGCTGCTCATCCTCGCCCCCGTCGTGTTCGGCATCTACGGCGTGGTGCGGATGGCCCAGGTCGACGAGGCCGTGAGCCACGCCAAGAAGATCCGCGTGGGCATCGTGCAGGCCAACATGGCCCTCGGTGAAAAGCGCACGAACCTCACGGAAGGACTGCGTCGCCACACCAAGCTCACCGAGAAGCTGCGCGAAAAGCACGATCTCGACCTGGTGGTCTGGCCCGAAACCTCGGTCGCCGGGGCGGTCGAAGAAGCCGAAGCGGCCGAATACTACAAGGCGCGCATCACCGGACGGCTACGGGTACCCGCCATCGTCGGCGCCGTCCTCACTCGCCCCGTCGACGACGTGCGCGAGCATGTGTACTTCAATAGTGCCCTCATCTCCGACCGCAACGGCAAGATCAAGGGCCGGTACGACAAGCAGTTCTTGGTCACCTTCAGCGAGTACATCCCGTTCGGGGACCAGTTTCCCGTGCTCTACGAGTGGTCGCCGAATTCCGGCCGCTTCTCCCCCGGGCAGAGCTTCGAGCCGCTGTCCTTCGGCGAGCACGAGCTCGCGGTGTTCATCTGCTACGAGGACATCGTTCCCTCGTTCGTCAACAAGATCATGCGAGGCGGCGAGCCGGCCCTGCTCGTCAACCTGACGAACGACGCCTGGTTCGGCGACACCAGCGAACCGTGGGAGCACATGGCGCTCGCCAAGATGCGCGCCGTCGAGCAGCGGCGCTTCTTCGTGCGATCTACCAACAGTGGAATCAGCGGGTTCGTCGACCCGGCGGGCCGTCTCATCGCGCGCACCAAGACCTTCCGCCAGGCCACCCTGGCTGAGGACGTGGCGCTCTTGGACCTCTGGAGCGGCTACCGCCTGTGGGGAGACACTCCTTTTTGGCTCGCATCGCTGGCGGCCTTATTGATGGCCTTCGTGCCCCGCGACCGCTGGCGCGGGTGGCGCGCCAGCCGCGCTGCCGGTCCGGCCAGCTGAGCTGGTCGTGTCTCCAGGGAATCCGGCGCGACCCACGCGCGTAAGGACCGGGTGCGGCCTTTTTTCCTGCGCTGTCATTTGGTGCTCGCGCCAGCTGATGGCAGACTAGCGGCGCCGTCCGGCCCCGGCCGGCGGCTCCCTGACGGGACGGGCGCCCACTTCACCGACCTTCGACTAAAATGACGTACAAGCTCCTTTGGATCCCCACGACTCTATTTGCCTCTGCGCTGACGCTCGCCGTCGCCTGCGAGCCTTGCGAGGGCGACGAGTGTAACTTCGACGATGGTGGTGGCGCGGGCGGCGCAGATGCGAGCGGCGGCCAGGGTGGTTCTTCCACCGGAGGCACGACCAGCAGTGGCGGCGGCAGCAGCCCGACGGGCGGTGTGGGGGGCATGGGCGGCGGCCCCGCGACGGCCCTCGACTGCTTGGAATCCGGTGACCCAGCTGGGACCCCCGGCTCGTGCGAGCCGGCCGTACCCGAAGAAGACGCCAACTTCGCCTGTCAGGCGTGTGCGGCAGAATACTGCTGTGCCGAGGTCGAAGCCTGTTCCGCGGAGGATCCGCTGACGGCCTGCTACTACGGCTCGACCGCTCGCCTCGGCTTCGACGGCGAGCCCATCGTGGGCGAGCTCGACTGCATCCTCGATTGCCTGCGCGAGATCCCCGACGACGAGTTCGTAGGCGACGACTTCGAGATCGAGACCTGCGCGGCCGAGTGCGGCTCGGCCGAGTGCGACGAGAACAGCGCGGGCGAGGCCAGCGTGGCTCTCGCGTCGTGCCTCGTCGGCATCGACAACGAAGTAGCCCCCGCGGGCTGCCGTTTCGAGTGCGGCATCGTCGAAGAGTGAAGACCGGCGCCAAACGGCGCCGTTCGAAGCCAGCTCGCCCGAGCTCGAGCTGAGCAGCGGAGCTCGAGCCCAGCGGAGCGCCAGCCGAGCTAGAACGGCCTGTGCCCTGTCGGGTGAGGTCGGCCGGGCACAGGGCCTCGTGCGCGCCCGCCCGCCGAGCGCACGAGGCGCCGACGGCGCCCTCGTCGCCACCCCGGCGCCGATGGCGCCGTCGTCGCCATTGCGCGTGAAAATCCGATGACCAAGGGCCTGCGAAGCAGACCCCCTTGTGTTACTGTCCGCGCCGACATGTTGACGGTTGGTTGCGCCGGTTTCGCAGTGCCGGCGACTCGGTATTTCAAGGAATACCTATTCGTGGAGATTCAAGAGACGAATCTCGGGGTTCCTGGACCGGGCACCGTGCGCCGTTGGGCTCGAGAGGCCCCCAAGGGCTTCGAGTTTGCCCTGCTCGGGCCCAAGGAAGTGGTGCAAGAGAACTTCAAGCTCGGCAAGGTCGTCGAGACGGCACTCGCTGACCTCGCCGCGGTCCGTGACCAGCTGTCAGCCACCACGGCCGTGTTCGTCGCGGCACCGGAGTTCGGACCGACCAAGCCGAACCGCACCAATCTGAAGGAATTCCTCACGCACGTCCGCACGCAATACCGCCGCGTCGTGTTCGAAGTCACCGGATGGAAGCCGGACGACATGGACGCGCTGGCGGAGGAGACGGACACGCTCGCTGCCCGCGATCCCCTCGCCCTCGGACTATCCAAGCGCAAGGTAGCGTACTACCGCCTACCGGGACCCGCCGGGCGGAAGAGCCGCTACGAGGATCCTGCGATCGAAGAGCTCGCAGGCATCGCACTCGGCGGTGCCGGCCAAGAAGCGCATTATGTGTTCGCGAACGTCGACATGTTCTCGGACGCCAAGCGCTTTCGCAAAGCCATGTCCGGCTGAGCCAGCCGATCCGCCCTCCCCCACCGCGCGTTTCGCCTACACTAACCCACACGTCCACAAGTCCCCCACAGCCCCGCGCTCGATGGTGCGACGGGCGAGGCCAGACGTAGCCCCGGCAGCCTCCGCAGGCTGCGGCCTTTCGACCGAGCGCGCGCCCGGCCCAGCGCACAGCCTGTGGACGAGCGCCCGGCCTTTCACGTTAAACAACACCTTGTCCACACGAGGACGGGCGTTCAACGCGCCTCATCCGCGCAGGGCATCACGCGCTCAGGGAGCGCGCACGCGGAGACCCATCGGAGGGCCCGGCTCAGGCAACGATGAAGTTGCAGATACGACCGGGCACGTAGATGAATTTCTTGATCGTTTTGCCTTCCAGCTGGCGATCCATGCCTTCTGCGACCAGAGCCTGAGCCCGGGCGTCGTCCTCGGCGGCATCGCGGGCCAGGTCGACCCTGGAGCGGACCTTGCCGTTCACTTGCACGGGCACGGTGACGACATCGTCGGTGCACAGCCGCTCATCCCAAGTGGGCCACGCCGCCAGCGACAGGCACGGCGCCCGTTCGGGGCCTTCCGCGCCGTCGGCGCCTGGTAAGCCGCGGCTCGCGCCGAGGTCGGCGAACAGCGCCTCGGCCAGATGCGGAGCAAACGGGCAGAGGGCCACGAGAAAGGGAACGACGGCAGCGCGGGGCACTTCGCCGAGCGACGTGAGGTGATTGACGTACGTCATCATGGTGCTCACCGCCGTGTTGAAGCGGAGTGCCACGACGTCTTCGGTGACTTTCTTCAGCGTGCGGTGAAGCTGTTTCTCGGTCTCGGCACCGAGCGGCACGTCCACTGCGCGTCGACTGGCCGCATCGACGCGATCGAGGAAGCGCCGCACGCCCTGAATCCCGGCCGTCTGCCAGGGTTTGACCTGCTCGAGCGGCCCCATGAACATCTCGTAAAGGCGCAAGCTGTCGGCGCCGAACTCGCGCACCACATCGTCGGGATTCACCACGTTGCCGCGCGCTTTGCTCATCTTTTCCGCCACCGGCAGCAGCGCCACGCCGAGCTCTGGGTGCACGGGGCGACCGTCGCGCCAAACCACCTGCCGGTCGACGAGGAATTGTGCCTCGAGCTTCTTCCCGCTCGGTTGATGCAGAAAGCCGCCGTCCTTCTTGTCGGCCACCACGTCCGGATCATCGCCTGCATACGCCGGGGGCCCAGCTGGGCCACCATCGGCAGGGCCACCATCAGCAGGGCCGACCGGAGTGAAGAAGCGATACACCATGCCTAGGATCATTCCCTGGTGCACGAGCTTCTGAAAGGGCTCAGGGTGCTTCACGACGCCGCAGTCGAACAGCACTTTGTGCCAGAAGCGGGCATAAAGCAGGTGCAAGACGGCGTGCTCGCTGCCGCCTACGTAGAGGTCGACCGGCATCCAGTCGTCGTAGGATTGCTGGCTGAAGATCTCGCTGTCGTTCTTGGGGTCGAGGTAACGCAAGTAGTACCAGCAGCTGCCAGCCCACTGCGGCATCGTATTGGTCTCCCGGGCGTACCAGCGGCCGTCCTTCTGGAAGAAGCGCCAGTCCAGAGCTTTCACGAGGGCACCAGCCGGGTCTCCGGGGCGATAGTCATCGAGCTCCGGCAGACGCAGAGGCAGCTCGGATTCGTCCACGGCGATGGGCGTGCCGTAGTCGATCACGTGCGCATCGCCCCGGCGCGGGTCTCCCGCCGTTTGCACGGGGAAATAAATGGGAATCGGCTCGCCCCAGTAGCGCTGACGCGAAAAGACCCAGTCGCGAAGCTTGTAGTTCACCTTGCGTCGACCGATGCCGGCCTGTTCGAGGTGGTCCAGGATGGCCCGCTTGGCGTCCGCGGTAGGCAGGCCATCGAGGAGCCCCGAGCGCACGGCGACGCCGTCGTCCACATAGGCCGCGCTCAAATCGTCGTGCAGGGTGCCATCCGGCGAAACGACCTCGATCACCGGCAGGCCGAACTTCCGCGCAAAGGCGAAATCGCGCAGATCGTGAGCGGGAACGGCCATGATGGCGCCCGTTCCGTAGGCACCGAGGACGTAGTCGCCAGTGTAGACGGGGATGTCCGCTCCGCTGAGGGGGTTCTTGGCGAAACTCCCGGTGAAAACGCCGGTCTTTTCCTGGCTGCTCGTGCGCTCGAGATCGCTCTTACGAGCCGCTTGTGCGATGTAGTCTTCCACCTCGGCGCGCTGCTCCGGCGTCGTGAGCTCGCGAATGCGCGGATGGTCGGGAGCAACCACCATGTAGGTGGCGCCGAACAGCGTATCGGGACGCGTAGTGAAGACCTCGAGATCGATTCCAGCGCCGAGGACGGCGAAGCGGACGAGCGCGCCTTCGCTCCGGCCAATCCAGTCGCGCTGCTTTTGCCGCGTCTCGGGCCAGTCCAGATCCTCGAGCTCGGCCGCCAAGCGGTCGGCATAGCGGGTGATCTTGAGCTGCCACTGGCGGAGCGGGCGCCGCTCGACGGGGTGATGGCCGCGTTCCGAGCGGCCGTCGATGACCTCTTCGTTAGCGAGCACGGTGCCGAGCGCCTCGCACCAATTCACGGGGATTTCGCTCTGAAAGGCGAGTCCACGCTCGAAGAGCTTGAGGAAGATCCACTGCGTGAAGCGCACGTAGCCAGGATCGGTCGTGCTGAGCTCCCGACTCCAGTCGTACGAGAAGCCGAGACTCTTCAGCTGCCGCCGAAACACGTCGATGTTCTTCTGCGTGGTGACGGCCGGATGAGTCCCGGTCTGAATCGCATACTGTTCCGCGGGCAAGCCGAACGCGTCCCAGCCCATCGGGTGCAAGACGTCGAAGCCGCGCATCCGATAGAAGCGCGCCAGGATGTCGGTGGCGGTGTACCCTTCCGGATGCCCGACGTGGAGGCCGCTACCGGATGGGTACGGAAACATGTCGAGCACGTAGTACTTGCGCCTCCCGCGGCGCCGCTCGGAAACGAAGGAACGCTCTTGCTCCCAAATGCGCTGGAAGCGGGGTTCGATGGCGCTGTGGTCGTAAGCCATGCCGCGCCTCTCCTAGCAGATCCCTCGCCTTCGATGTATCCTTGCCTCCATGTCCCAAGCGAGCGACCCGCCCACCCCCGAGCTAGAGTCCGGGGAAGCGATCGCCCGCCGCAAGCTGCTGAAGCAGGCGGGGTGGGTCCTGCCCGCCATCGTCACGACGGTCACCGTCACTGGCCGAGCTGCCCAGGCCACTTGTACGCCTCGCTGCACCCCAGCCGCCCCGACGGCGTGCGGTCCCCTCACCTGTAACCCCGCGAGCTGCAACCCGGCTGGAGGGGCTTGTGGTCCCTCGAGCTGTAAGCCACGACGGTAAGCCAGCGCGAGTGGGCCGGCTAGATGCCCACCACGCGTTCGAGCAAAGTCTCGGTGGCTCGGCAATCGGAGCAGGTCAGGCGCGCCTGCGCGGGCGCCAGGCCCAGCCGCGTGCTGCGAGCGCGCAACGTGAGCGGCGCCTCCAAGCAAGCGGCGATCGTCGTCTCGCGGATCGATCCCAGCCGCTGGTGACGCGCGAAAATGCAGGGATGGACCTCGCCGCGGTACGACACGCAGAGCTTGCCGCCCCCCCCACTCCGAGCGCCATGCGCCGGTGCTCCTTCGCTCGTGAGCAGGGCGTGCGGCACCTCGGGCCCCGCGTCGCCAAACGTTCCACGGCCCACCGTGCGCTCCTCGTCGAGGCCCATCTGGTCGCGCGACACGCCGACCAACTCCAGGAGTTCGATGGCGGGCTGAATGTCTTGCCGGTTCTCGGCGGTCGAGATCAAGCTGACACGCAGCCGACTTCCCCGGCGGAGCACTCGTTCGATGGCCGCCAGGGTACGCACCTGGCTCCCCGGCGTGCCGGTGACGGCATCGTGCACCTCGGGTCGATGCGAATAGAACGACATCGCGAACGAGGCACCGAGAGCGCAGAGATCGTCGGCCAAAGCGTCGCTGAGCGCGAGCCCGTTCGTGTAAATCTCGATCTCGGGGATGCCGAGTTCGCGCGCCAGACGCGCCGCCGGTAGGCAGTTTCGGCTGACCAGCGGATCGCCACCCGTCAGCTGCAGGCGCCGGACGCCGAGCAGCTGGGCCTGGCGGACGACCGATTCGACTTCGGCAAACGACAGCTGCTCCTTACGTTCGGGGCTGGATTCCGCGTAGCAGTGGCGGCAGCGTTCGTTGCATTGGCCCGTGAGCTCGAGGAACAGGATCTCCCAGCCGTCGCGCCCGAGCAGCGTCCGATAGTTGAGCGGCTCGTGAAGCTCCGTGACGAGGGCCCGGTGCAGGCGCTGGACGCCCGGCTCGACGACGCCCAGCTGACGAAGCGTGGTGAGGGTCGAGTCCCAGTCCCCGCCCAAACCCTCGCCGCTCACCCGCACTTCTTCGCCGTCCCCACAATCGAGGGCGAAAAGCTCATGCGGGCCGCGTACGACGGCCCACGATCCAGCCATGAACGGCGGCTCGGACGGAGCGACAGCGGCTCCGCTCATCCCGAGCGACCCCGTGCGCGCTTGGACAGGCGCGTGTGTCGACGCAGGGTCGCTTCCTCGCTCTCGCCCGTTCCTTGCGCAAGGAGTGCCAAGGCCTTCTGGTAGTCCTTGGCGTGGTGCTCGTAGAGCTTGCACAGCTCTAAGCAGGCGCGCGGATCGTCCACCTCCGCCACGACCGACTCGAAATCGGCGAGCGCACGGGCGCGGTCTCCTCGCGCCTTGTGGAGTCGCGCACGCACCTGCAACGCATCGAGCGAAGGCTCGTGATCGAGCACACGACTCACCGCCAGGAGCGCGCGGTCGAAGTCGCGCGCGCGCTGCAGCGTTTCGGCCACGCCGAGCAGGTCCTGTCCACTCAGAGCGGCGAGCGGTTCGCCGTAGACGGCCACGAGCGCGGCCATCGACAGCACGTCCCAACCGTTGTGGACGATGACCGCTTCGAGGCCGCTCGGGTCGCCACTGCGCAGATAGTGAGCGTAACGCGCGGGGATGTCGGCACCGGCCACGTCGCCTTCACCGCGCTCGAATCCGAGCACCTCGGACTCGAGCGACCGAAGATTGGTGCGCGCCAAGCGGCGGCGATGCACGCGCCGGGCGACGTGGAGCAAATCGAGGTGCGGCCGGGAAGCGATGGGAGGCCTCCGGTTCATGATGCAGCGGGACTGCAAGAGCGGAAGATCGAACGACTTGCCGTTGAAGGAGACGTAGAGCGTCGCCTGGTCCATGATCTCGCTCAGCCGGTCGAGGAGCGCCGGCTCACCGGCGGGATCCTCGAGCAAGAGCTGTTCGAGCACGAAGGCGCCGTCGTCTGCGAACCAGCCGAGGCCGAGGAGAAACGCGAGTGACCCGGCCCCGCCGAGGCCCGTCGTCTCCGTGTCGAAGAAGACCGCGCGACCGAGCTCGACGCCAGATAGGGTCGGATCGAGCGCCAAGAGCGAGAGCAAGTGCGCGTCGGCCACGACGGCCGACGTCGGAGCACGACCGACTTGGTGAGCAGGGCTGTGGCGCACGAGGCGCCGCAGCACGGTGCCCGAGGAAGTCTCGTAGGGGACGAACGGCAGATCGCTCCCCGCAAGCCCGCTGCGCACTGCTGGGGCGGCCGCCTCCCCGGTCGCGCTGCCTTCCGGCGCTGGGGGCGATCCGAGCAATCGCTCCATCTCGGCGCGCAGCGCGGCCAAATCGACGCGAGGCTCCGCCGACGCGGTCGGAGGAGCCAAACGAGACAATCGGCCCTGGAAGCCCACGTCCCGAGTCTACCGGGAACCGTGCGCTCCGCGAGCCGCCGCGAAAGGGTCGTCGAGCAAGCAGGCTTGGCCCGAGCGGCTGGTCACGAGCACCCGGGGCACGCCGCGCGTGAAGCTCGCGCCGGTGAGCGGCTCACGCAGGACCTGGACCCGGGCCGCCCGCGGCTCGTCGGGCTGGGTGACGTCGAGGTGCCCGAGCTCTCCGGTCGCGAGCGGCAGGAGCGCTCGGCGCCCCGCGAGACCACCGCGGCCACTCGGCGCGAGCGCGGGATACGGGCCCAGACCGACCCGGCGCGCCGGATCGCCTCCTTCGAACCAAGCTCCGCCCCCCGCACCATCGAGCGCCAAGACCGAGGTGCCGTCCCCGAGCACCGTTTCGGCGGGCCCGAGCGAGCTCGCCAACCCGCGAGCGTCGAACGCATAGAGCGTCCCGCCACTCACGACGAGCGGCCCTTGGGCGCCGAGGCCGAGCCCGTCCGCTGGGCCATTGAGAGCGAAGCGACGGGCCGAAAATGCCTGCTCGAGTCGAGCGACGCCGCCATCGAGCGGGATCCACACGACGCCCCCGGCCCCCACGGCAGGCTCGCCCACCGGCTGACCCGGAATCGCCACGCGATAGAGCGCTGCACCGCCGTTCGAGAGCGCATAGAGGAAGCGGTCGAGCCCGATGTACACGACCGAGGCCGCATCGCGCGGGTAGAGTCCCGACCACACAGGCGTGACCGTGTGGGCCCGGAACGCCAGCTGACCCTCACTCGTGATGCCGTACACCAAGCGGGCCGTGGTTCCGACGAGGATCACTCCGTCGGCCGCCCGCAGGCTGGCGCTGCCGAGGGGCGTGCCCGCCATGGTGAAGCTGAAGCGAAACCGCCCGTCCCCCTCGTAGGCGTGCAAGTAGCCATCTTGGGTGACCAGGTAGAGGCGCCCCCGCGCGTCGACCAGCGGCGGGCCGACCAGGGGGGCGCCACCGTGTACGCAGAAGCCATGCAGATCAGGGCTGGCGAGCGCGCCCGACACCGTGCTCGGGCTGCCCTCTTGGTGCGAGCTCGGACCGGACTCGGGAAGCGGCGGCGCGCGCCCGTCCGGCGGCTCGACGGGCGACGCGGCAGGCGGCGGCGTGGATTTCCTGGGTGCTCGCTGAGCAGGAGCACAAGCAGACAGCGCGATCCCGAGCAGCACCGTCACGTGCGCCCGAACGCGGCGAGCGGAGTGGAAGGCTCGGCCGATCATGAGCGAGGGGTCCCGCGAGAAAAGCGCCCTCCGCCCAGAAGTTCAAGGCTTGGCAAGACGACCGTGTCCTGGAAAGGTCCCGAGGTGAGTCACGAGCAGAAGCCCCACGTGTTCGCGCTGACGGGCGGGATCGGCAGCGGCAAGAGTACGGTGGCGCGATTCGTCAGCGAGGCGGGCGTGCCGGTCGTGGACGCAGATGCTCTCGCGCGCGAGGTCGTCGCCCCCGCCACGGGCGGGCTCGCAGCCATCCGGGATGCCTTCGGGCCCGAGGTCTTGCTGCCGGACGGCAGCCTGGACCGAAAGCGTCTCGGCCTCCTGATTTTCGCCGAACCGGAGGCGCGAGCTCGGCTGGAGGCCATCTTGCACCCACGCATCAAGCGTGCCGCGGAGGAGGCCTTCGAGCGCCTCGGCGCGCTCGGCCACGAGCTCGTCTGCTACGAGATTCCGCTCCTTTTCGAGACGGAGCAGGAGCGACGCTACCGACCGGTGGTCGTCGTCCACGTGCCGGAGGCCGCGCAGCTCGCACGTGTCGTCCTGCGCGACGGCGTTTCCGAAGAAGAAGCAGAGCGGCGCATCTCGGCCCAAATCCCGCTCGACGTCAAAGCCGAGCAGGCAGACCACGTCATCGACAACACCGGCTCGCTTGCTGAGACGGAAGCGCAAACGCGCGCCATCATCGCCAAGATCCGCCGCAGCCTGGCAGGGGGCTGACAGGGTCCTTTCAGCGAGCGGTCGAGCTGGCCATGGCGCGCCTGCGCGCAGCCGTGATGGTGTTTCTGAGCAGCATGGCGATGGTCATCGGCCCCACCCCGCCCGGCACGGGAGTGAGCGCGCCGGCGATCCCCCGGACGCTCGCCTCGTCCACGTCGCCGCACAGCTTGCCGGCGGCGTTGCGGTTCATGCCGACGTCGATCACGACGGCTCCTGGCTTCACGTACTCGCCCGTGATGAGCAGAGCGCGCCCCACGGCCGCGACGAGCACGTCGGCCGTGCGACACACGGCCGCCAGGTCCCGAGTCTTCGAGTGCGCGATGGTGACGGTCGCGTTCTGCGCCAATAGAAGCGCGGCGATGGGCTTGCCCACCAGCTGACTGCGCCCGACGACGACGGCGGACGTGCCCGCCAGCTGAACCCCCGCCTCGGCCAAAAGATGCATGCAGCCGGCCGGGGTGCACGGCACGAGTCCCTCCTCGCCGGCCCAGAGCTTGCCCGCGTTGACCACATGGAGACCGTCGACGTCTTTGCTCGGATCGATCGCTGCGATCACCGCGAGCTGGCGGATCTGCGGAGGCACGGGAAACTGCACCAAGATGCCATCGACGGCCGGATCGCGATTGAGCTGTCGGATGAGCTCGAGCAAGGCCGCTTCCGAAGTATCGGCCGGCAGGCGGTGCACGGTGCCCTCGATGCCCGCCGCTTGGGCGGCTGTTTCCTTGTTTTGAACGTACACGCGCGACGCCGGATCGTCGCCGACCAGGACGACCACGAGACAGGGTGCGCGGCCGAACTCGGCGAGGAACGTCGCGGCGTCTTTCTGGATCGACTGCCTGACGTCGGCGGCGATGCGCTTCCCGTCGATGATGCGAGTTTCGGGCATGGGCCCCCATAGCAAGGCTCGGCGGCGCGCGGGAGCCCGGACAGCCCGCGGGCGACTTCAGGCGCGGGCCGGTCGCTCAGCGCTCCAGGCCCGATGCAGCGCCACGGCGACCGGGGCGAGGAGCAGCCCAATCCACTGGCTGGTCGAAAGCGCCCACAGGCCCCCGCGATCGTCCGCGCGCGCGAACTCGAGCGCAAAACGCAGAGCCGCGTAGCCGCCGAGAAAGGCGAGGAAGACCTGACCGTCGTAGCGTTTGCGGCCGTGCAGACGAAAGTACAGATAGAACGCGAGCGCCAGGCTGCCGTACGCCTCGTAGAGCTGAGTGGGGTGTACGGGCAGCGAGCGGACGTGCGCGTGCGGGAGGAGCCCCGTCGCTGCTTGCAGCAGGCTCGCGGGACTCCCGGGAGGGAACGACAAGCCGAGCGCACCTGCGAGCGGGCGACCGAAGCAGCACCCCCCGAGCACACAACCCATGCGCCCAAACGCCAAGCCCACGGGAATGACGAGGCCGCCCATGTCGAGCGCGCGGCGCACGGGAAAGTGCTCGCGCACGAGCAGGCGGTAGCCGAGCGGTAGAGCCAGCAAGAGGCCGCCGTAGAACGTGAGCCCCCCTGCCCAAAAGCGCGCCCACGCCCAGCAGTCGCGCGCGACGGGCCGACAGGTGTCCGCGACCTCGTCCCAGCGCCCGAGCGCCTGGGCCTGCTCGCCGAAGAGCGCCGAGAGCGCGTCGGGCTCGGACACTGCGGCGCATTCGGCCTCGGAGATCTTCCACGACACCTGAGCCGGGTCGGTGCACAGGTGGACGTAGTCCCAGAAGAACCCATCCGCGAGCACGTGCAACAGCCGGGCGCCCACCACGCCCCAGACCAGCATGGCGAGTCCCAAGTCCACGATGGTGTCCGGATTTTGGCCGATCCGCCGCGCCCAGAGCGCTCCGAGCGCGGTCGCCAGCAGGAAGCCGGTGACGAGGAGCGCGAAGTAGCTCGGGACCGCGGTGCCGAAGAGGTCGAAGAGGCGACTTTGCACGCGCGCTCGGCTCAGGGTGACGAGGGGCGGTCAGCCGACAGCAGGCGGCGCCTCGGGCCTGCCCGCGTCGGGACCGCCGACGGCGGCGTCCATGCGCGTGGGCCCGGGCGGCGGCGGGGCCACCGTGTCCACCGACGGGTGCGCCGAGGCCACCACCCGACGTGGACGGTGGGTGAACATGTCCACGGCCATCAGGCCCACGCCCACACAAATCGCGACGTCTGCGACGTTGAAGGTGGGCCAATGGTCGGTCATGGCCCAGGTGGGCACGTAGCGATGGACCAGCACGTTGAGGTCCATGATCCAGTCGGCGCGATAGTCGATGAAATCGATGACTTGCGAACGCGTGATGCGGTCGTTCAGGTTGCCGAGGGCGCCGCCAAGGACGAGCGGGAGCCCCCACTTGAGCGCCTTCTGGCGCGTGGTCAGGCGGGCGTACAGCGAGATGATGAACGCGATGGCCGCGATGCTCACGCCCAGAAAGAAGGGCTTTCGCACGAGGTCGCTGGCCGACGCGAACAAGCCCCAGGCGCCGCCCCGGTTGTACGCCAGCGTGATGGCCAGGTGGTCATGGATGAGCTCGAGCGGCTCGAAGCCGCGGCGATTGAGCGTCCACTCCGCCCAAACTTTGCTCGCGATGTCTGCAGCGAGCGACAGGCCTGCCACGACGCCGAAGAAGACGAAGCTCGGCCGCGGGGGCGCCGGTTCTGACGTCGGGGCGAACCCAGCCAGCGGCGCGGGGCTCGGCGTCTCGCCGCCCTCGTGTCGTTCCGCGCTCTCGGCGAATGCGCTCTCGGCGAATGCGCTCTCGGTCAGGGCGTGCTCGCTGGCGGCCGCATCGGGGGCGGTCTCCGCTCCAGGCGTCAGTCCTACGGCAGGCGACAGCGCTGGCGTGGCCGCTGACGGGGAGGGGTTCTGAGTGTCTTCGTCCGCGGAGGCAGGACCCATGGTCCGCTTGGCTTAGGACATCCTGGTCGGACTCGCCACCTCCCGCGCTTCAGAGAGCAGGCTGGCACGCGCCGAGCTTCACCGACCACTGCCCCGGATCGCCTCCGAGCTCGACCGGAAGGCTGCGACCACCGACACGAACGGGCTCGCCTTGCTTGACTCGGTCCGGGTGCACGCCGGTCAGGCGCGCCACGATCTCCTGCCAGGGCGTCCCCGGGCGCCCGGTCACCTCGAGACAGCTGGGGGGCGAGTCGGCTCCGTGTGCGTACTGAAACGCATAGCGACTGGCGCCGAACTCGGCGCGAAAGCCGCCCTCTGGCTCCGGTGCCGACAGCCGGTAACCTCGCTTGTCGAAGTGCTCGCGGGCTTTGCTCGATGAGAGCTCGACCAGCTGCTTGCCGGTACACTTGACGACTTCTTTGCTGCCCGCCGGCTCGTAGCCTTGCCCTTTGGGGCACTCCGGATCGCCCGTCTTCAGGAGCTCGGCAAGCCGCTCCGGCGAGAGCTGCGGCCGGGCCGGACGCTCGGCACGTCGCTCGAGTGCGTCGAGGTGGGCGGCCACTTGGCGGCGTGCATCCGCGACGTTGCTGACCTCCTCGCCGCGGCCCGCCTGCTTGCAAGCCTCCAGGGTACGGTCCACGAGCGCGAGTGTGGCCTCGACCGCGGCGACGTCGTCCTTGTCCATGTCGACGAGCGCTTGCTGCGACGTCTGCATCTCGGCGTGGCAAGCCTTCACCTCGGCGTTGTCACAGGCCAAACCGCTCACAGCGAGCACCAGGGCGCCCCATCCCCGCACGACCATCGGCCGGCGACGGTAGCAGGCCCAAGGCAGACTCGGCCAGGAGCCGCGGAGCCCCTTCGCAACCGCACATTTGTTTAGTAGATTTGCTCCCGCCATGGCACGTGTCGTCCCCCCGCCTCGTGGACCGCGCCCCCCGCGAGGCGAGCGGCCGGAGGCCCCTTGGCAAGCCGCCACGGACGTCGAGGCGGTGACGAGCGCGTGGCTGGCGAGCGGACAAGTCCGCCCCTGTCTCGCACTCGAACGCTTGCTCCCTCCCCGGGAGGCACGCCATGCCCCCCGCCCCGCCCTGCACGAAGCGCTCGAAGCGGCGCTCGTGGCTCGCGGCGTCGACCAGCTCTACACCCACCAGGTGCAGGCCGTCGCCGCTGCGCTGCGCGGCCGCCACGTGGCGCTGGCCACCCCTACGGCCAGCGGAAAGAGCCTCTGCTTCCACTTGCCGGTGCTCGATCGCCTGGCGCGGGATCCCGGGGCGACCGCACTCTTCCTCTACCCAACCAAAGCTCTCAGTCGCGACCAGGAGCGCAGCTTGCACGGTCTCATCGACGAAGCCGGGTTGGGGAGCGATCGCGGCATCGGCGCCATCGTCTTCGATGGCGACACGCCGGGCGACGTCCGCCAAAAGGCCCGCGAAAAGGGCCGCATCGTGCTCACGAATCCCGACATGCTGCACGCGGGGATCTTGCCGAATCACACGAAGTGGGCCGCGTTCTTCCAGGGCCTCGCCTACGTCGTGCTCGACGAGATGCACACCTACCGAGGCGTGTTCGGCTCGCACATGGCCCACGTCCTCACGCGGCTCCGGCGCATTCTGCGCTTCTACGGCGCAAAGCCCACGTTCATCGGGGCCACGGCGACCATCGGCAACCCGCTCGAGCACGCGAGCCGCCTGCTCGGCCTGCCAGAAGCCGACATCGAGCTCGTCGCCGATTCAGGCGCGCCGCAGTCGAGTCGGCGCGTCTTCGTTTACAATCCCCCAGTCGTCAACGCCGAGCTCGGCGTGAGACAAAGCAGCCTCAAGGCAGCCGTCCGGCTCACCGCCGATCTCGTGCGAGCCCGCATCCCGAGCATCCTCTTCGGACCTTCCCGCAACTCGGTGGAAGTCATGCTGAAGTACCTGCGCGAGCGCGTTGCGGGTGAGCTCGGGGTGGACCAGGAGCGCGCCATCATGGGCTACCGCGGTGGCTATCTCCCGCAGATGCGTCGCGACATCGAGCGCGGCTTGAAAGAGGGCGAGATCTTGTGCGTCGTGTCGACCAACGCGCTCGAGCTCGGGATCGACATCGGCGAGCTGGATGCCGTCGTGTGCGCTGGCTATCCGGGCTCCATCGCAGGTACCTGGCAGCGCTTCGGGCGAGCAGGCCGCCGCGGCCGCGAGGCGGCCCTTCTGCTCGTCTGCTCGAGCGGCGCCGTCGACCAATACCTCGCGCAAAAGCCGGAATACCTGCTGGAAGCTGGAGCCGAGCGCGCGCTGCTCGATCCCAAGAACACCGAAATCCTCATCCAGCATCTGAAATGCGCTGCCTTCGAGGCGCCCTTCGTCCTGAACGAGCCAGGAACCAAGGTCGCTCGTCCGAGCGTGCCGAGCGGCGAGAGCTACGGACTGCTCGACGTCGCATCGACGCGAGATGCTCTCGAGTACCTGAGAAAGCACGGTGTCTTGCACGCCAGCGGCGGTCAGTACCGCTACGCGGGCGAAGCATTTCCCGCGAGCCACGTCTCCCTGCGCAACGTCGGGTGGGACAATTTCGTGATCATCGAACAAGGCGCGGCGCCGAAAGCGAACGGGGAGGAGGCGCCGGCGGCACGCACCAGCGCCACGGCGGTCGAGCGCACGATTGGCGAGCTCGACTTCCGCGCTGCACACACCATGCTGCACGAACAGGCCATTTATCAGCAAGACGCTGAGCAGTACCAGGTCGAGCGCCTCGACTTCGACAACCACAAGGCCTACGTGCGCAAGGTCGAGCCGGATTACTTCACGACGGCTCTCACCTACCGCACGGTCACCGTGCTCGAAACGCTCGACGAGCGACGTCCCGCGGCGGAGCCTGCCCTCTCGGAGGTTTCGATCACCGAGGGGTTCGGCGACGTGAAAGTCGTCGAGAAGGTCACCGGCTACAAGAAGATCAAGTTCTTTTCCCACGAGAATGCCGGCTACGGGGACGTTCACCTCCCTCCGATGGAAATGCACACCACGAGTTACTGGCTCTCCCTCTCCGAGAGTCTCGTGAGCTCGCTCGCTGCGCCGCGCGCGCTCGTCGTCGATGCGCTGCGCGGCGTGGGCCAGGCGCTCGCTGCCGTGGCGTCGCTCGCCCTCATGTGCGATCCGAAGGATCTCGCCTCGACGCTGGGCGACGGCGAGCTCGACAGCGCCGAAGGTGGAAATGTGGGCGCCGATCCGCACGCTGGCCCCGTCGGCCGCGATCCGCTCGCAGGCCACATTGGTCATCGGAGCCCGACGCTCTTCTTGTTCGACGTACAGCCGGGCGGCGTCGGCTTGGCTGAGCACATCTACCATCGGGCAGACGCATTGCTCGAAGAGGCGCGCGACTTGATCGCGGGCTGCAGCTGCGAGCGAGGCTGCCCCGCTTGCGTCGGCCCCACCGAGAGCTTGCCGCGCAAGGAGCTCGCGCTGACGCTCGCGCGGCGCGTCACCGACCTCGCGCGCGCCAGGTCGACGCACTGACGGAGACGCTGTTCCGAGCGGCGCAGCCACGCCGGAGCAGACCGGGTCAGCGCGGCGCGGGCCGGGCGGGCACGGCGCCCTGCAGAGTCTGACCCGTCAGGGACTGAAGGAGCGGCAGCTGACTCGAGGGACCGTGCGCACCCCAGGCGCGGCGACACTCGTCGAGCTCCAGGCGCCGCGGGCCGAACGCAGTGGGGTCCGACGCGTCGGCGTCCATCAAGCGCGTCGGCTCGTCCCGGCCAAAATCGTCGGGATGTCCCGGTTGTTCCAGCAAAATATGGCCGATTTCGTGGGCCAGCGTGGAGGACCGCACGGTCGCACGGACCCCTGCGCGATCGAGAATCACGAGGTTCACGAGGCTCGCGCCACCACCACCGATGAACGACTCACCCAAGCGACCTCGTCCGGCGAAATACGGAACCACGACGACGTCGATGGTCCCAGCGTCCGCGTCGGCGACGCCGCGCAGGAGCGCGCGCTCTTCGATGGTGCCAGCCTTGGCGGTTTCGTCCTCGAAGTGGGAGAGGCCATCACCGAGGTCGACCTCCGCCCAGCAAACCTCCAGCGTATCGTCCGTGCTGAGCGAATCTCCGGGAAAAGGCTCGAGCGGGCGTAGCCCGCGCGAGGCCTGCACCAAGAGGTCGTAGCTCGCCCCGGCACGCGCTTCGCTGCGCGGGTTTTCGGACAGTGTGACGACGAGGCCGCGCCGCCGGAGCTCGCTCTGCAAGCGGACGGCGACGCTGGCAGGGCTCTCGCCGGGTCGCGTAGGCAGCTGGATCGGCCCCGCCGAGGTGGACAGGCGGATCTGCCCACCGCTGGCCGGCACGCCCCCGTGGCACCCCACCTCGAGCAGCACGTTCGGGCCGACGTCCACCACGCCGACCTCGGAGGGCGCGACGGGACCAAGGAGCATGCCGCACTGCTCCCAAAGCGCGCTCGCCTCGTCGAGGGCCCGAGCAGCCAGCTCGCGCGTCTGGGCGAGATCCGGAGCGAGCGCTGGCGCGCCGCCGGGGCCCGCGCGCAGCACCTGCACGCGCGTGGGCGCCCGAGACAGCCCACCCTCGAGCTCGCGAGGTCCCCCGACGAGGGCACTCAGGGGCTCTCCCCCCGCTTCGACGAGCACGCGCCCCCCCGCACGCGCACGCAAACTCGTGCTCGACTGAGCCGGATGCTCGCGGTCCACCTCGCCCGACACGAGGCGGAGCCAGCGCGTCCGGCCGCAGGCCGAGCTCGAGCGCGTACCGGGGGGACACGGAACGTGGTCCAGCGGCACCGGCCCGAGCTCGCCCAGCGGCTCGCCCCATGCGTCCCAGCTCCAGAGGCCTACCGAGGTGGGCAAAGCCCCATTCAATCCTTCGACCAAAACCCGGAGAGAACCGCTGCTCGGTACCGACTCCGTTGGGACCCCGCGCCCGAGCTCCAGACGCACCGGTTCAGCCGACGTCGGATCCGCAGAAGCAGCTCCGGCAAACTCGAGCGTCACCCGGAGCGGTTCCTGGGCGAGGAGCGCCGCCCCGGCCAGGAGCGTCGCGCCGGCCAGGCCGCACGCGAGCGCCAGCCCGCCGGCCCGACGGGGACGACAGCGCTGCCCGGTCCTCTTTCTCGTCCCCCACCCGCTCGGCATCGCGTCCTTTGCTCCTCCGCTCGTAGCACGAAAGAAGCGCCGGAGAGCCTGCCAGAGCGCGGGCCGGCCAGCACGCCCAGCGCAGGCGCTGACCCAAAGCGGTCGAGAAAAGTCCGCCGTCGCGCTAGCACGTCCTCATGCTGAGCGAAGAAGACTACGTGACCCGCGCAGGCCAGGAGCTGCGACTCTTGGTCGAAGCCCTCGATGAACAGCTGAGTGACGAGCTCGACACCGAGCTCGAGAGCGACATCCTCACCATCGAGTTTTCGGACGGTGCACGCTACGTCATCAACTCACACCGCGCTGCGCGACAAATCTGGATGGCTGCAGAGCGCACCGCGTGGCACTTCGATTGGGAACCGGCCCAGGGTGACTGGGTCGCTGCGAAGACCGGCGAGGCGCTCTGGGGCGCTCTCAGCTCGGTCCTCACGCGCAAGCTCGGTACCCCGACCACACTCCGCCGTCCCGCGCTCGGCGCGGATTGAGCTACGGGGCCCCCGGACCCGGAGCTCCGCCTCTGGCCTCTTCGGACGGTAGGGGTGCTTTCGCCCTCGGCCTGCTATAGCGCGCCCAAGCGATGAAGAGCCCATTCTCCAAAGTCCCCGCACAGGTCGATTTTGCGCAGGAAGAGCATGCAATCTTGGCTCTCTGGGAGCGCCTGGATGCTTTCGCGGAGTCCAATCGACGGCGTGCGGGCCAGAAGGCCCCCTTCGTCTTCTACGATGGTCCCCCGTTCGCCACGGGTACGCCGCACTACGGCCACCTCTTGGCCGGGACCATCAAGGACATCGTGCCGCGCTATTGGAACATGCGCGGCCACCCCGTGCCGCGCCGCTTCGGCTGGGATTGCCATGGCCTGCCGATCGAAGCGCTCGCGCAGCAGGCGCTCGGTCTAGCAGGCACGGCCAGCATCCTGGAGCACGGGGTCGCTGCGTTCAACGAACAGTGCCGCTCGATGGTGCAGACTTACGTCGCCGAGTGGCGACGCACCGTTTCGCGCATGGGGCGCTGGGTCGACTTCGACGACGACTACAAGACCATGGACCCCGAGTTCATGGAGTCGGTGTGGTGGGTGTTCAAGCGCCTGTGGGAGCAGGGCCGCGTCTACAAGAGCTACCGCATCATGCCCTACAGCTGGGCCCTCTCGACCCCGCTGTCCAACTTCGAAGCCAACGCCAACTACAAGGACGTCCAAGACCCGGCCATCACCGTCTCCTTCCCGCTGGTGAGTTTGGGGGGGGCCGCGCCTGCCGACCTTCGTCAGCTGCACGCAGGCGGCGCGGTGGCTTTCCTGGCCTGGACGACCACCCCCTGGACGCTGCCCAGTAACCTCGCGCTCGCCGTCGGCCCCACCATCCCCTACGTCGCCGTCCGCAGCGAAAGCGGCGCCACCTACGTACTCGCCGAGTCGCGCGTCGAGGCGACCTTCAAGAAGGAACCGCTCAGCGTCGTCGGCCGCTTCTCGGGTGCCGAGCTCGCTGGCTCGACCTACGAGCCGCTCTTTCCCTATTTCGCCACGCGCGAAGGCTGCTTCCGTGTCCTTTCCGGCGACTTCGTCACCACCGACGACGGTACCGGCATCGTGCATTTGGCGCCGGCCTACGGCGAGGACGACTTCAAAGTGTGCAGGGACGCCGGCATCGCGCTGGTCGATCCGCTCGACGCCGAAGGACGGTTCACGGCAGAGGTCCCCGAGTTTGCGGGCGTCAACTGCAAGGAAGCCGACAAGGCCATCATCCAGCACCTCAAGCAGCACAAGCGCTTGGTGCTACAGGACACCATCGTCCACAGCTACCCGTTCGACGAGCGCACCGATACGCCGCTCATCTACCGCGCCATCGAGGCCTGGTATGTGCGAGTCACCGATCTGCGCGACGATTTGGTGCGGGAGAACGACACCATCGGCTGGGTGCCCGAGGCAGTCGGCAAGAACCGCTTCGGCAACTGGCTCCGCGACGCCGCCGACTGGAACATCAGCAGAAATCGCTTCTGGGGCAGCTGCATCCCCATCTGGGTCAACCAGGCAGACCCGTCCGACGTCCTGTGCATCGGCTCCGTAGCGGAGCTGGAAGAGCTGTCGGGCGAGCGGGTGACGGACCTCCACAAACACATCGTGGATCCAATCGTCATCCAGAAAGACGGCAAGACGTACCGCCGAACGCCCGAGGTGCTCGATTGCTGGTTCGAATCGGGCGCCATGCCCTATGCGCAGCAGCACTACCCGTTCGCGCCCGGCGATGACGGCAGCGGCGAGGACGCGCGCATGCGCGCCTTCTTCCCTGCTCACTTCATCGCCGAAGGACTCGATCAAACCCGCGGCTGGTTCTACACGCTGCTCATCCTCGGCACCGCGCTGTACGGCAAGACGCCGTACCGGAACGTCATCGTCAACGGTCTCATCCTGGCCGAAGACGGGCAGAAGATGTCCAAGCGCAAGAAGAACTACCCCGACCCGAACGAGACGCTCGAGAAGTACGGGGCCGATGCGCTGCGCGCCTACCTCATCGATTCTCCCGTGGTCCGCGGCGAGCCGCTGCGCTTCTCGGAGCGCGGATTGACCGAGATCCTGCGCACGGTGGTCTTGCCGTATTGGAACGCGCTGTCGTTCTTCACCACGTACGCGTCCGTCGACGGCTTCGATCCGCGCGATCCAGCGTGGGCAGCGCCTCCGGCAAGCGCACGACCGGAAGGCGATCGCTGGATCTTGAGCGTCCTACAGTCCCTGATCCGCGACGTGAATCGCGAGATGGAAGGTTACCGGCTGTTCGCCGTGGTGCCGCGGCTCATCCACTTCATCGACGACCTCACGAACTGGTACATCCGCCTCAGCCGCTCGCGCTTCTGGAAGAGCCAGAATCGCGACGATCAGGCGGCCGCCTACCACACCCTGCACGAGGTCCTCACCACCTTCGCTCGCGTACTCGCGCCGTTCATGCCCTTCGTGACGGAGAACGTCCACCAGCGCCTGGTCGTCAGCGTGGACGAACAAGCGCCGCCGAGCGTGCACTTCTGCGACTACCCGAGCGCGAGCGAGGAGCGCATCGACGCCGAGCTCGAGCAGAGTGTCGCCCTCGCGCGCAGCGTGGTCGCTCTCGGGCGACGGCTGCGCGAGGATCATCGCCTCAAGGTGCGTCAGCCGCTCGGCAAGCTGACCGTCGTGCACCGCGACGCGCAGCTGCGACAGCGTGTCCGCTCCCAGGCGAGCATCATTTTGGCGGAGCTCAACATCAAGGAGCTGGAGCTCGAAGCAGACGAAGGGCGCTTCGCCAAGGTGACCGTGAAGCCGAACTTCGCCACCCTGGGCAAGCGCTGCGGCAAGAAGCTCGGCGCCATCAAGAAGGTGCTCGAAGGCTTCGGCGCGGCGGAAGTCGCTCGCCTGGAAGCAGGTGAGAGCATCGAGATCGAGGGAGAAGCCATCGCGCTCGGCGACGTTCTCCTGCACCGCGAGACCGCGGGCCAGGGCGCGATTGCCACCGACGGTCAGCTCACGATTGCCGTCGACACCACGCTCACGCCCGAGCTGATCGCCGAGGGCCATGCGCGCGAGGTCGTCAGTCAGCTGCAAAACGCCCGCAAAGGGGCAGGCCTGGAGGTCTCCGATCGGATCGTCGTCAGCTACTCCTGCGACGATCCAGTCGTGCGAGATGCCATCGAAGGCCACAAAGATCTCATCCTCACCGAAGTCCTGGCCGATCGCCTGGCGCTCGCCGAACGCATCGCGGAGCCCACGCTGCTCGACGTCAACGGCACGCCCGTGCACGCTTCCATCGTCAAGGCGTCGTAATGTCGCATCCCGCCCTCGATGTGCTCTTCTTCGCGGTCTCGCTGGCCGGTGTGCTCCTGACGTTGGTCGGGGTGGGCGGTCAGTTCGTCCCGGCGCTCGTCGCGCTCGGCTACCGCTATTGGGCGATCGATCCGCGCTTTCCCACGTGGGTACCCTGGACGCTGCTCGCCTTGGCCGCACTGGCTGAAGGTGTGGAGGCCATTGCCGGCCTCTGGGGCGCTCGGCGCTTTGGCGCCGGAAAGAAGGGCATGCTGGGTGCGTTCGTGGGCGGCTTGCTCGGGGCGGCCGCAGGGGGCGTCGTCCTGCCGCCGATCGGAGCCGTTTTCGGGGTCTTCTTGGGCTCCTTCGCCGGCACCGCGCTCGCCGAAGTCGCGTGGGCGGGGCGCAGCACCGAAGAAGGCGTCCGAGCAGGGATCGGCGCCGCCCTCGGCAAAGCGATCGCCGTCGCCTTCAAGTGGTCCGTCGGCCTGCTCCTGCTCGCGGTGCTGGCGTGGCGCCTCTGGTTGAGCTGAACGACGGGCCCGCCGTTCAGGAGCGCACGATACCGAGGAGCTCGACGAGCGCAGCCTGATCGCGCTCCGTATGAGCGGCTCCGATGGCGGCCACCCCGTCGGCGCCAGCCGCGAGCGCAGAGCGAGCGGAAGCGCCATCGACGCCACCCAGGGCCAAGAGTGCCGCAGCCGGCGCCAGAGAGCGCAGCTCCGTGAGCCGCCTCGAAAGACCCGCTTCTCCGAGGGCCGGTCGACCTTTGCGTGCGGCGAACGCGGGGGACACCAGGAGAAAGCGGCACTTCTCGAGCTCGGCACGGGGCAGCTCGCCCGCATCGTGGTGAGCCCGGGACACCAGGGCATCCGGAAACAGCGTCTCGACGTGGCTCGGCAAGAGGCCGTGCGCAGGCAGGTGAACCCCATCCGCGCCCAGCTCGAGCGCCAGGTCCGTGCGATCACTCACGAGCAGCAGCTGACCGGTCTCCAGCGTCAAATCCCGGAGCGCGCGGCCCAGGGCGAGACGCGCTCGAAGTGAAGCGGTTCGATCGCGAAGTACGATCCCGACCGTACTCGGCTGGGCACGCCGACAGAGGCTCGCGAGTGCATGCGCCGGATCGGCGAAGCGCTCGACGTCCGTCAGCGCGACCAGTCGCGGCGTCACTCGATCACGCCCGCCGTGGGGCTGGACGGATGGGCCTCCCAGCGCTTGGGCATCCGGCCTGCCAAGAACGCCTTTCGGCCCGCGTGGACGGCATCGCGCATGGCCTCGGCCATGAGGATGGGATCCTTCGCGTGGGCAATGGCCGTGTTGAGGAGGACTCCGTCACAGCCGAGCTCGAGCGCCACGGCTACGTCGCTGGCCGTGCCGACCCCGGCGTCCACGATCACCGGGACCTGGGCCTTGTGGACGATCTGCTCGAGCTTGTAGGCATTTTGGATGCCGAGCCCAGAGCCGATCGGCGCCGCCAGCGGCATCACCGCGGCGCAGCCGGCGTCCTCGAGCTTCCGGCACAGGATCGGATCGTCGCCACAATACGGCAGGACGGTGAAGCCTTCCTTGATCAGGATCTTCGCGGCCTCGAGCGTCTGTTCGTTGTCCGGATAGAGCGTCGTCGGGTCGCCGATGACCTCGAGCTTGACCATTTCGGCGATGCCGAGCTCGCGCGCCAGACGCAGCGTCCGTACGGCTTCGTCTGCGGTGTAGCAGCCAGCCGTATTGGGCAGCACCATCCAGCGCCCGGAGGCCAAAAGCCCCATGAGCGAGCCCGCTCCCCGCTGCTTCAGGTCGACTCGCCGCAAGGCCACGGTGACCACCTCGGCGCCGGACGCCACGAGCGCGCGCTCCGTTTGCTCGACGGAGGCATACTTGCCCGTCCCCACGAAGAGCCGCGACTGGAACTCCCTGCTGCCGATGCGGATACCCGAACCCGGGGCACTCATGTCGCGAAGCCGGCCTTTCGCCCTGCCTTCTTGCCACCGTCGATCGAGGCCGCAAAGACGTCCGTCAGACTGAGCACGAACGTCTCGCCGAGCGTATTCTCCGCATACAGCAGAGCCCCTTCCGAGCGCAGGCGGCCAATTTTGCCGATGTTGAGGCCGACGCCACCCGAGGCAACGTGCAAGGTGATGGTCCGCTCGTCCATCACGACGGCCCAGGGCCCGTCGTGGGTGACCCGAGCCGCGTCGAGGAGCGCCCGATAGTGCTTGTCGTCCATATCGGCGAGCGCTACCCGCAGCGCGCGGGGCCGTCAAGCCGACTGCCCCAAACCGGAGCTACTTCCCGGTGACCGGCGAACTTTGCGCCCGCTCCTGCTAGAAACGAGGCATGGACGGCACAGTGCTCGTGACCGGAGCAGCTGGCTTCATCGGGAGCCAGCTGGTCCAAAGGCTGCTCGCGGCGGGCCGCCAGGTCGTCGGGCTCGACAGCTTCGATGACTATTACGACCCGAGCCGCAAAGAGCGGAACGTCGCGCCCCACTTGGACAATCCGCTGTTCGAGCTGGTGCGGGGAGACCTGCGCGACCCTGGAGTGCTGGCGCGCATCTTCACCGAGCGTCCGATCACGAGCGTTGCCCACTTGGCGGCGCTCGCCGGCGTGCGCACGTCCGTCGAGCATCCCGAGCGCTACTTCGACGTCAACGTGATGGGCAGCCTGCGCCTGCTTCAGGCCGTGAAGCAGCATGGCGCGCCCAACTTCGTGTTCGCCAGCACGTCATCCGTCTACGGTCGCACGACGCGCGTACCGTTCGTCGAAGACGACGTCGCCGATCGGCCCCTGGCGCCCTATCCGGCCTCCAAGCGCGCCGTCGAGCTCCTCGGGCACGCCTACCACCATAGTCACGGCCAGAACTTCACTGCCCTGCGCTTCTTCACGGTGTATGGTCCGCATGGGCGACCCGACATGATGGCGCACCTCGTGCTCGACAGCATGCGCACCGGCCGCCCCATCCCCCTCTACGAGGGCGGCAAACTGTTCCGCGACTGGACCTTCGTCAGTGACATCGTGAGCGGCATCGTCGCCGCCCTCGACCGACCGTTGGGCTTCGAGGTCATCAACCTCGGCCGCGGCGAGCCCGTCGACGTCCGCGAGTTCATTTCGGAGCTGGAGAAGCTGTCAGGCAAGAAGCCGAACCTGGTCGATGCACCCATGAACGAGGCCGATGTGCCCGGCACGATAGCCAGTATCGACAAGGCGCGCGCGCTGCTCGACTACTCGCCGCAGGTCAGCGTCCCGGAAGGGGCTCGCCGCTACTACGAGTGGTTCGTCGAGCACGTCGGTCCCATCCGCTAGCAGGGTGCTGAAAAAGCACCCTGCCAACCAAGGACGGCCGTGCCCGCGCGGATCGGTGGAATACGGCGGTGCGAAAACCCCTCACAAAGAGGGGGTTCTTCGCACCGAGCTCGCTCGCCTTGCCCGCGCGGAGAAGCACGCAGGGTGCTGAAAAGACTTTTTCAGCACCCTGCTAGGCGAGTCGCCCCACAAAGAAAGAACCCGGAGCCTTTCGACTCCGGGTTTCAGTCTCTCGTGGGGCGAGCGTCGAGCTCAGCCCTTGGCCATCGCAGCCACTTCCGCTGCGAAGTCGGGGCCCTGCGGCACCTCGATGCCTTCACCGCGCTCGAAGCGGACGAAGGGAACCAAGGTCAGCGTGCCGCCAGCAGCCTTGGCAGCTTCCTGGCGCAGCTGATCGACGGTCTTCTTGGGATCGATGACGCTCGGCTGCTCGAGCAGGCACACTTCCTTGGCCCACTTGCTGACCTTGCCTTCGATGACCTGAGCCCGGCGCTCTGCCGGGATCTTGCCTTCCTCTTCGAGCTGGGCCGCGTAGATCCGAGCCTGCGCGTCCTTGTCGGCCTGCGGGATGTCGCTGGCCTGAAGGTACGGAGGAGCCATGGCCGCCACCTGCATGGCCGCGTTCTCCAGGAACTCGGCACTCTTGGCGGCAGTGGTCGCGCTGTCGGTCTGAGCGCCCAGCAAGACCGCGATCTTGCCGCCCATGTGCACGTAGCTCACCACCGCGCCCTCGCCCGAGACGCGGACACGGCTCCAGCGGCGCACCGTGATGTTCTCGCCCAGGCGGCCAACGAGAGCCGCACGGTTGTCCTCCACCGTGCCGGTCCCGTCGGGGTACGGCAGCGTGAGCAGGTCCGCGCCGTCGGCAGCCGAGGCAGCCGCATCGACGACCTTGCCGACGAAGGCCAGGAAGTCTTCGTTCCTCGCCGCGAAGTCGGTCTGGATGTTGACCTCGACGATGACGCCGCTCTTGCGGTCGCCCGCAACGCGCGTCGCGACCACACCTTCGGAAGCCACCGCGCCCGCGCGCTTGGCGCTCTTGGCGAGACCCTTCTTCAGGATGATCTCCACCGCCTTGTCCATGTCGCCTTCGGCCTCGGACAGAGCGGACTTGCAATCATTGAGCCCAGCCTGGGTCCGATCGCGAAGCTCCTTGACCTGCTGCATGTTCACTTGAGCCATGTTTGCCCTTTCAGAAAAGCTGCTGCCGTGCCTCAGGCGCGGGCGCCGCGACCGGCGTACATGACCTGGGTTTCAGGTCCCTGGTGGGGGCGACCCGAATCACGACCCGAATCGCGGCGGCGCGAGGCGCCGTGCAAGCACGCGTCGGCGACGGCGCCGGTCAAGAGGCGAATCGAGCGGATGGCGTCGTCGTTGCCGGGAATGACCCAGTCGATGAGATCCGGGTTGCAGTTCGTATCGGCGATGGCGACGATCGGGATGCCGAGCTTGCGAGCTTCGCTGACGGCAATCGTCTCTTGCGCGGTGTCGATGATGAAGAGTGCCTGCGGGATCGAGGGCATGCCCTTCATGCCGCCGATGTACTTCTCGAGGCGAGCGCGCTCCTTGTCGAGCTGAACGGTCTCCTTCTTGAGCAGCTGCTCGTAGGTGCCGTCCTCGCGCATGCGCTCGAGCGCACGCAGGCGATCGAGGCCGAGCTTCATGGTGCGGAAGTTCGTCAGCGTCCCGCCGAGCCAGCGGTTCGTCACGTAGTACATGCCGGCGCGCGTCGCTTCGGAACGCACGACTTCCTGGGCCTGACGCTTGGTGCCCACGAACAGCACGGTGCCGCCGCGCGAGACGGTGTCGGCCAGGAACTGGCAGGCGCGCTGCGCGCGCGAGCACGTCTGATCGAGGTCGAGAATGTGGATACCCTGACGCGCGCCGTAAATGAACGGCTTCATCTTCGGGTTCCAGCGCTTCGTCTGGTGGCCGAAGTGCACACCGGCGTCGAAGAGCTCACGCACCGTGACGGGGTTCTGAGGATCCCGCGTCTCGGCGGGGAACTCACCGCCGGCTTCGGCGCGAGCGCGCTCACCAGCGAGCAGTGCGGTCTCGGCAACGGCGCTCGCTGCGCCTTGCTCTGGAACGGGGAAGTCTGCGCGACGCTCTTCGGCGCCGCCCGTGAGGTTGGATTCGTTCGTGGTCATGCTGCGCTCCTGTTTCCGGTTGTTCCTCCGCTCTCCGTCGCCAGAACCCGCTAGTGCAGGCACCGGCCAGCGACGTTTGCGCTGAGAGCGTGTGGCTGTGTCGTTCCCGAAGGGGCACATCCGCCTTCAGGGGCCGCGAAAGCTATGAGACGAGGCCGGGCGAGTCAAAGACAAAAGCGCCCGCGCGATCACCAGAGTCCGCTACCAGGTAGGACCTCGGGCTGGGCGTCCAGCGGGGCGTCCGGCTGGGTGCCGGCGGGCGGTTCCGGAGGCGAAGGCGCCGCTTCCGAAGGCGGGTCCGGGGCGGGCAGCTGCAGGGCTACAGTGGAGGTGGATCCGTCGCTCGGGGCGCTCTTCGCTGCGGGGCGTCGCGCGCGCGTCCCCGCCGCGTCGGCCACCGCGAGGGGGCCTTCGCGACGGGCGGGAGGGTGCTCCTGCGGCACCGACAGCGCGCTTCTCGCCGGCGGCGTTGCCGGGGGCGAGACGACGACCCGAGCCGGAGGCGATGCGGCCGCGGTCACGGTGTGGTGCGGCTCCCGCAGGGGATGCGCCGGCGCAGTCTCGGCAAAGTCGAAGCTCGGCGCCGCGGCGGCCGCAGCCGTGGCGGTTCTGCCGTGGAGAAGGTCAGGGCGCAGCACCGCGAGCCCGAGGGCGAGTCCGAGGCCGGTGAGCAGGACGAGGGCCGCCAGGCCCCAAGGGCGCCGTGAGGCAGGGGCCTGCGTGGCGAGCGGCGCTCCATCGGCGCGAGCCAGAGGCGGCGGCGTGACCGATGGCGGTCGCCCCGCGTCCCGAAGGGCATCCGAGGTCTGAGGCACGTCCAGCGTCACGGTCTCGAGCGCCCCCGAGGCCGTCCGGCGACCGGGCGCCAATTCCCCGCTCTCGGCAGAGAGCGACGTCGAGGTGGACGTCGACAGGCCCGAAGTTCCGGCCGTGGACTCGTCGTGCCGCGTACGCAGCGCGGCGCCGGGCGAGGGTAGCGCCCTGAGCTCCGGATTCCCGGCCTCCGCGTCCAGGAGCGGCAAGAGGGCGCGCAGCTCGGCCTGTGCGAGCCGCGCCGACGCAGGACGATCGGCGGGCTCCTTGGCGAGCCACCTGGCCAAGAGATCGCCCAGCGGGGCGGGCGCCTCGGGACGCAGGTCGTCCAATCGAATCGGCATCTCGTTGATGTGAGCCCCGACGAGCGCCGCCTGCTCCTTGATGTGCGCGAACGGATCGTCCCCCGCGACCATCTCGAAGAGCACGATGCCGCAGGCGTAGATGTCGGCGCGGGCGTCCACTGGTAGGCCGGCTGCTTGCTCCGGCGCCATGTAACGCGGCGTACCGATCGCCACCCCGCTGCGCGTCACGAGTCGACGGCCAGTGCGCCTCGATTTGACGATGCCAAAGTCGAGAATCTTCGGGCCGTCCGCCGTCAGAAATAGATTCTGCGGCTTGATGTCGCGATGGATCGCGCCTGCGCGATGGGCTGCCTCGAGCCCGGAAAGCACGGTGAGCATCACGCGAGCGGCCTCAGCAGCGGCGAATCGTCCGCGCTCGTGGAGCGCGGCCGCCAGCGTCTGTCCTTCGAGCCGTTCCATGACGAAGAACGGGAGACCTTCGGCCGTGCGGCCCGCGTCGGTCACACGCACGATGGCAGGGTGTTCCAAACGAGCGAGCGTGCGCCACTCGCGCTGCATGCGCTGCGCGAAGTCGTCGCGGTGCGCGAGGTTGCCATGCAGCACCTTCATCACGAACAGCTTGCCGAGCGCACGGTGCTGGACCTCGTGCACGCTCCCCATGCCGCCGCGACCGATCTCGCGCACGAACCGATAAGGGGTCCCATCGAGCCCGGGGGCTTCGGTGTGATCGGCGACCATGTTTCGTTCCCCTTCGAAGCGAGGCCCCGAATACGAGGAGCAGGGTGCCCTAGCGGAGTCTCGACGGAAAGCCTCGGCCGCGAGGCACGCGCAATTGCGCTCAATCGTGCCAGGTCCCGCGCAACTGCGGGCGAACACCAAAACCACCGAATATGCGTTCAGAGGTCTTTGCGCAAAACTGGATAAGGCGGAAAGTCGTGCGCGGTGACGAAGCCGAGCTCGCGGTAGATCGTCAGCGGCCCCATCCATTGTTCGCCATCGCTCACGTCGGTTGCGCCCCGGGGAAACGCCTCGAGAGCTCGTGCTCCGAGCTGGCGCGCGTACTCCACCTGGGCGCCCAGCAGGCGGCGCGCGATGCCGCGACGACGCAGTTTCGGCGCGACCAGCACGCACCCCACCGTCATCACGCCGCTGCGGTCACCCTGAAAGCAGGGGAGCCCTCGATAGAGCCGCCCTCGATAGAGCCGGTCGAGGTCGCTCGAACGCGCCAAGCGTGACCACCCCACGACCTCCGGACTGCCCTCGCCCGCTCCTGCGACTCCTGCCTCGGCAAGCACGCCCAGAAGCTCGCCCGAGCCGAGTCCCACCTCGAGCGCGCGTGCGTTCAGCTCGGGCTCGGTCGCCAAGCGCAGCTGCCACTCTCGGTGGTCTCCCGCAAAGCTCCAGTATTGGCAATGACAGGCGCATTCGGCGCGAGCAAAGAAGGCTCCGAGCGCCCGATGGTCGTCTGCCGTCGCGGGCCGCACACGGACGTGAGGCCCGGTGACGACCGACAGCGGGGCCTTTGGCGTGTCCACCTTCACCACGCGCGCTGGATGCGCTCGATCGAGGCTGCAACCCGAAACAGGGTTTCCTCCTCGAAGTGATTCGCGATCAGCTGCGCGCCTACGGGCAAGGTGCTCGAGCCGGACGTCGCCGTCCCGCAGGGAACCGAGATCGCCGGCACGCCGGCCAGACTCGCCGGCAGCGTGTAGACGTCCGCGAGGTACATCGAGAGCGGGTCGCCCGTGCGTTCCCCCAGCTTGAAGGCCAGGGTCGGGCTCGTCGGCGTGAGCAGCACGTCGACCTTCGCAAACGCAGCCTCGAAGTCGCGCGTGATGAGAGTTCTCACCCGCAGGGCCTTGTCGTAATAGGCGTCGTAGTAGCCAGCGCTGAGCGCGTAGGTGCCGAGCAGGATGCGACGCTTGACCTCGGCCCCGAAGCCCGAACTGCGCGTCTGCGTGTAGACGCGCGTCAAATCCGCTCCAGGCGCTTCCTTGCGTAGGCCGAAGCGCACGCCGTCGAAGCGCGCGAGGTTACTGGATGCCTCGGCGGTGGCCAGCACGTAATACGTCTGCACGCCGTAGTGCGTGTGCGGCATGTCGACCGGGCAAAGCTCGGCGCCCTCGCCCACCAGTGCTCGCTCGAGCTTCTCGAGCGCAGCGCCCACCTCGGGCGCAAGCCCCTCGGCGAAATACTGCCGGGGAAGCCCGACGCGCAAGCCGGAGAGCGGACGCTCACACGACGCTTCGTAAGCACCGACGGGACGCTCAGCCGAGGTGCTGTCTCTGGGATCGTGGCCCGCCATGACCTCGAGCAAGCGCGCCGAGCTGCGAACGTCGGCCGTCATGGGCCCGATTTGATCGAGACTGGACGCGAAAGCCACGAGTCCGTAGCGAGATACGCGCCCATACGTCGGCTTCACACCCACGATGCCGCAAAGTGCAGCTGGCTGACGAATCGAGCCGCCCGTATCGCTTCCGAGCGCCGCTGGCGCCAGGCCGGCCGCCACGGCAGCAGCGCTACCACCGCTGCTGCCGCCGGGGATGCGCTCGGTGTCCCAAGGGTTGCGCACGGGGCCATAGGCGCTCGTTTCGTTCGAGGAGCCCATGGCAAATTCATCCATGTTGGCCTTGCCGAGGACGATGGCGCCGGCGGCCTCCAGACGTTCGACCACCGTTGCGCTGTACGGCGGGCGCCACGGCTCCGTACCGCCGGCCGGGGTCGTCTTCCACAAGATGCGGCTGCCCGACGTCGTCGGTAGACCGCGGGTACAGATGGCGTCCTTGACCGCGAGCGGCACACCGGCCAGCGCTCCAACGTTTTCCCCGCGCTCCAAGCGTCGGCCGAGCTCGTCGGCCCGAGCCAGCGCTTCGGTTTCCGCCAGGTGCGTGAGCGCGTTGAGCTCGCTGGTTCGCGCCTCGGCCAGGAACTCCTCGACCACCGCTCGAGGATGCCGCTTGCGCGTGCTCACCTCGAGGGCGATGTCCCGAGCGCTCCTCGTCCCGCTAATTCCTTTGGGCGCGCTGCTCATGATCCGTCCACGAAGCCAGGAACCAAGAAGCCCACGTCGTCGGCACGCGCTGCCGCCGCCAGCACTTCCGCCTTGCTGGCCCCCGCGACGGCGACATCCGGCCGCAGCGGCGCGGACGGGGCCCCCACCTGCATCGTGCGCGGGACCTGGCTCGTGTCGAGCTCACTCAGCTGGTCCACGTAGGTGAGGATTTTCTGGAGCTCGGCGGTGAACGGCTCGACGTCCTCGGGCGCGAGCTCGAGCCGGGCTAGGCGGGCCGCCGCCAGGACTTCCTTCGCGGAAATCGACATGGGCGGAGCCGATAGCACGGCGCGTGACCCGACGGGTAGGGTTCAGAAGCCGGAGGCGTGCACCAGGCCAGCGCAGAGGCCCATCAGGATGGCAAACGCGGCTTCGCGCGGCTGGGCGAGGCGCTCGCGGGTGATGCCCTCGATGACGAGCCGCACGGAGCGGCCCTCCAGCGCGCCACCTTCCAGTACGGCCAAGAGGACACGACTCTCCGGCGGAGTCAGAGCCAGCGTGGCCGGGTCCGCGCCGGCCGACGGCAGAAGCACGGAATCCTGCACGTGGCCGAGGAGGCTTTGCAGCGTCGCCATGTCCAGAGCCGCCCGCGCGACGGTGACCAGCTGCGCCATGCCGTCCGATTCGTGCTCGATGTCACTCGGCCGATCCGACGGGCGCTTGCCCGCTCCCTCGAGCGAATGCACCGCCAGGTGACCACTCTGTGCCACCAGCCACGGCCCCAAGCGCTGCCCGATTTGCTCGGCCAAGCAGCGACGCAGCGCGGACTCTCGAAGTCGGCGTTCACTCACCAAATACTCACCAAGACGCAAGCCCTGGCGTTTGCTTTCGGTGATGGCCAGCGGCATCTCGTGCGGCCCGAGGATGCCGTGCGCAACGAGGAGCCGCCCGAGCTGCGCTTCCCCCGTCGAGTCGTGAGCGGCAATGATGCGGCCGGCGCGCACTTCCAAACGCAGCTCCGCCGTTTCCGTACTGAGGACGATCAGCCCATCCCGCGTGCGCCTGAGCGCCATCGCCAGCTGGCGCAGCAGGCTGCGCGCATCGAACGACATGCGCCAAATGGGCGCGCCCATCGCTTCCGGGGCCGGCCCGAGCGGCACGTTCAGCTGATGCTCGCCGGAAGCCGGCAGCACACGCCCTTCGAGCACGCGCTCTTTCGCCGGATGCTCCTCCAAGGTGCCGAGCTTGCGCTCGCCCGACCCATCGCTGTTGCCGGCGGGCTTCGTGTCGGCCAGGTTCATCTGCAGCCGGGCCAGCGCTTCTTTGACCTTGTCGGGCGACGTCGACAGCCCGAGAACCAGCGCGATGTCCAAGATCGCCTGGCGCATCTCGCCCGCGCTCGAGAATCGCTCGGCCGGGTCTTTGCGAAGCGCCCTCTCGATCAGGTCGCGAATGGGTCGCGGCACGTCCCCGTTGAACCGGTGCCAGGTCGTGAGATCGACCTGGGCGGTGCGAGTGAGCGTCTGCATTTCGCTCTTGCCGAGCAGAAGGGGTCGCAAAATCAAGAGCTCCGCCAGCACCACGCCCACGGAGAACAGATCACTGCGACCATCGAGCTGGCCGCCCATGGCCTGCTCCGGGGACATGTAGCCAATCTTGCCCTTGAGCTCCCCCGGCTGTGTGCGCCGCAGCACGATGTCGCTGCGCACGATGCCGAAATCGCCCAGCTTGACGTGCCCTTCCGAGCTCACGAGCACGTTGCCCGGTGAGACGTCGCGGTGCACGATGGAGAGGGGGACGCCCCGTTCATCGGTCGCGCCATGAACGAAATCGAGGGCAAGGAGAAGCTGCACGGCAATGCCCAGCACGGCCTCGACATCGAGCGGCTGTTTGGCGCGAGCAGCTTTGCGCAGTACGCGCGCCAGCGCAGGCCCGTCCACGAATTCGAGGGCCATGAAGAGCTTCCCGTCGACCCGACCGTAGTCGAGGATCTTGACGATGTTCGGGTGCTCGAGGCGACTGGTGATGCGAGCCTCGTCCCAAAACATGTCGGCGAAGTCGCGATCGTCGGCGAGCGACGGCAAGATGCATTTGAGCGCGACCCGACCGTGTTCCGGGCAATCGGCGGCAAACACTTCCGCCATGCCCCCGAGTCCGAGGCGTTCTCCAAGCCGGTAGGCTCCCAGCTGAACGGTGCGGCGGGACAAGGGCACGATAGCTTCAGTCTAGCAAGAACCGCGGCCGTTGACCCGCCGCGCTCGCCAGCTGGCGCAGACTTTCCTGGCGCTCTCCGTTCCCATCCGCTCGTCTTTCCACTGTGGCTTTCGTTTCCGCGCTGCCGCTGGCAGACTTCCCCACCCCTCGCCCGGCCTGCCTACCCCCACCTGCCCGAGAGCCCGCCCCCTCGTGCAACGGCGCGGCCGCTCCGCTAGCTTTCCACCGCTTCCTGAACACTTGGCCTCCCACTTCGAGCACCGCATGGCAAACTCCAGAGCTCCAGGATCCCGACCTTCGGAGGGCGCGCCTGTCGGTCGCCCACCCAGCTCGTCCGACCCCGGGCGCGTCGTCGCGGTGACCGGCTCGGCGAGCTTTCTCGGCTCCAACTTGGTCGGACTGCTCGAAGACGCCCCGCGCGTCCAGCGCGTGATCAGCCTGGACGTGCGCGCTCCCGGGACGCTTCGCGACAAGACGGTCCATCACGACATCGACCTCACGACCCATCGCGCGGAAGATCGACTGACCGACATCCTGCGCAGCGAAGGCGCCGACACGCTGGTTCACCTAGCTTTTCACGACGTGCCCAGCCGTCACGCAAATCAAAGCCACTACCTCGAGAGCGTGGGCACGCTTCACGTGCTCAACGCCTGTCGGCGCAGCCAGGTCCAGAAGTTCGTGCTCTGGAGCCAAACGGTGCTCTACGGCGCGAGCCCCAAGAACCCGTGCTACCTCGACGAAGGGCGTCCGCTCTGCGCGCGCACTTCAGAAGCGTATTTTCGCGACAAGATGCAGGCCGAGCGGGATGCGCTCGAGTTCGGTCTACCGGGCCGCGGGCGCACGACGACGATCGTCCGAACCGCCCCCATCATCGGGCCCGGGATCGACAACTACGTCACGCGCTATCTGACCCAGGCGGCCTCGCCCACCATTTTGGGCTTCGACCCGCTGTGGCAGTTCCTCCACGAGTCCGATGCCGTCGGCGCGATCAAGCGCGCGATCTTCGCCGACGTGGGCGGGGCCTACAACATTGCCGGTGAAGGCGTGCTCCGCCTCAGCACCGTGCTCAAGCTCGTCGGACAGCGCCAGCTTCCCCTCACCCGTCCCATGGCAGACGCGTTCGTGACGGGAGCATGGGTGTTTCGTCGCAGCGCCTTCCCAGCGCCGTTCCTCGACTACGTGCAGTACGCTTGCGTGGCCGACACGGAGCGCGCGGGCCGCCATCTCGGCTTCGTTCCGCTATTTTCGAGTCGCGAAGCCGTCATGGACTTCGCGTCGAGCAAGAACCTGCGTGCCGTTCGGCTGATCGCGGAAACCCCTGGTATACCCAGCACCACCCCCGGCGCATGACCCACCCCACCCGAAACCCCGATCTCTCCAAAGCCCGCACGCCCGAGGAAGGCAGCGAGGAAGCCCCGAGCTCGACTCCGTCGGCGTTCGGTCGGCTCGGCGAGGAAACGTCGGCCGACGCAAGCTTTGCCGACGAATTCGACGTGCTCGGCATCGGTACGCGCGTCCTGCCGGCCGACGACGACCCACTCTACGACGCCACCGCAACGTACAGCGGCGAAGACAACTTCTCCGCCGCAGAGCTCTTGGAGGGCGATCGATCGCTCGAGGACGTCAGCGTCGAGGCACGCATCCGCGAGATCGAGGCGCGCCTGGATGGCCTCTTGAACTCCTCGCCGAACAACGACCTGGACGGGCCCGATCCGGAACGTGCGAGCGCGATCGAGACGAACCGCACCGACGCGGTCGACGCGGCGCGGGAACTTCTGGAAAGCGATTACTATCGCCGTACGTGGGGCCGCGGCTCCCTCCGCGAGCAGGAGAACGAGGTCGACCCGTTCGGACTCGACCCCGGCTACGAGCGCAGCCTGAGGCCCGCCCTGGACTTCATGTTCAAGCGGTATTTCCGCACCAAGGTCGAAGGCGTCGAGCACGTTCCCGCAGAAGGACCGGCGATGATTGTCGCCAACCATTCGGGCGCCCTGCCGCTCGATGGTCTGATGATCCGCCAAGCGCTCAGGCTCGCGCACCCGGGAGCGCGCGACGCGCGCTGGCTGGCCGAAGACTTCAGCTTCTACTTGCCGTTCATCGGCGTGGCGATGAATCGCATCGGCGCCGTGCGCGCTTGCCCAGAGAACGGCGAGCGCCTGCTCGCCAGGAACCACGTCGTCTCCGTGTTTCCGGAGGGCGCCGAGGGCATCAAGAAGCTCTACAAGGACCGCTACCAGCTCCAGCGCTTCGGCCGCGGTGGCTTCGTGCGCTTGGCACTCCGCACGCAGAGCCCCATCATCCCGTGCGCGGTGATTGGCGGCGAAGAAGCCAACCCCATCCTCCACCGCTTCGACAACCTATCCAAGCTGGTCGGCGTCGACTACCTCCCGATCACGCCGACCTTCCCCTGGCTCGGCCCGGTCGGTCTTTTGCCGTTCCCCACCCGCTGGCAGATTGTGTTCGGCGAGCCGATTTCCGTCACCGACTACGGTCCCGCTGCCGCGAGCGACCACGTGCTCGTCGGCCGCATCAGTGAGCGCGTGCGCACGGCCATCACGACGCTCCTCGATGGCGGACTCAAGCGGCGCAAGAGCGTCTTTTTCTGATCCTCGTCCGGGCGCCGCATGCGCCCGGGCAGGATGAGCAATGGCATCCGGTCCATGAGCAAAGGTCCCACCGCCGAAGGCGTCCTCGTGGTGGACAAGCCGCGAGGCCTGACTAGTCACGACGTCGTGAGCCAGGTCCGGCGCGTCTACCGGACGCGGCGTGTGGGACATGCAGGCACGCTCGATCCCATGGCGACCGGTGTGCTCGTGGTGCTCCTGGGGGAGGCCACCAAACTGTCGAGCGTTCTGACCACCCAGGCCAAAACGTACGAAACGACCATCGAGCTCGGGACCGAAACGGATTCCTTCGACCAGGACGGACGAGTCACCGCCCGGCGCCCGGTGGGAGAACTGTCCTCCGAACGGGTCGAGCGCAGTCTCGAGCTCGAGCGTGCCCGCCGGCTCCAGGTGCCGCCCGCCGTCAGCGCCATCAAGGTGGACGGGGTGCGGGCGTACGCTCGTGCGCGCCGCGGGGAGACCCCGGTTCTGGAGCCGCGGGACGTGGCCGTGGAGCGGATCGACCTGCTTGGAATCGGAACGAGCAGCATCTCGCTCCGCCTCGCCGTCTCGAAGGGCTACTATGTCCGAGCGCTCGCCCGCGATCTGGCGGCCGAGCTCGGCACGGTGGGACACCTGACGGAGCTGCGGCGCGTGGCCAGTGGCCGCTTCCATTTGGGCATGGCCGTTCCCCTGCCGCTGCGCGAACCAGCACCCCTGCTCTCGCTCGTGGCGGCCGTGGGGCTCTCGGTCCCCACCGCGACCGTCGACGCTGGGACCGCTCGCCGCGCCGCCTGGGGCCAGCCGCTCGACCCGAGCGAGCTCGTCGGGCTCGAGTCGGGGGTCCAGGGCCCGGTGGCGGTGGTGCACGAGGGGTCGCTGATCGCCTTGGCGAGCCAAGCGCCAAATGCGAGTCATTTCCAGGTGCTACGCGGATTCGTGGCTCCGAGCCCGACCGCTGAGGAGCCGTAAGTCCGGCCAGTCGGCCCAAGCATCCGGGAATGGGTCCTTGCGCCAGGGAAATAGGCGCGGCTAGATGGACGCCCGGGTCAGGACCCGGCGAGCCCCGATTGACCTCCGAACCTCCACCTATCGACGCCGCGAGCCTCGTGCTCTGCACTCTGCCGGCCCTGGCCGCTGCTGCCTACGCCATCGTCAGCGCCGCGCTCAGCCAATTGTCCCCGGCGCGCCGGGTCGCTCTCCGCGACAATTTGACCGGCAAGAACCGAGAGGCCCTCGAGCGCTACCTCACGGCCCCTTCCCGTCTGGAAGCGCGCTGGCTCATGCTGCGGGTGGCTGGCATCGCTGCCACGGCAGGGGTTCTCGCAACCAGCCTCCCGGTCGCCGGAGCCTGGGCGATTGCCCTGGTCGTCGCGATGGCGCTCTATTCCATCCCGAGCGAGCTCGGGCGGCAGTTCGTCTCCCAGCGCGCCGAGTCGGCGGCCCCGGTCCTCCTCCGCTGGCTCCGTCCGGGTGAGTGGCTCGTCGCGCCGCTGGCCGACCCGCTCAACTGGGTGGCCATGCGGGTCACCCAAGATCAGCGATCCCGCCCCCCGGCGGTCGACCTGACCGAGACGGAGGTGGAGCTCATCGTGAGCGAAGGCGAGCTCAGCGGCGCTCTCGATCACGAGCAGTCGGAGATGATCCGCAACGTGCTCGACTTCGGCGAGGTCACGGCCGAGGAGGTCATGGTCCCTCGCATCCACGTCGACGCGCTCGATGCCGCGCTGCCACTGACCGCCGTCCTGCAAGAAGTGCAGCGGACCCGCCACTCACGCTACCCCGTGTACGCCGACAGCATCGACAACGTCATCGGCATTCTGCACGTGAAAGACCTGCTGACCCACGTCGAGCAAGCGACGCCGCCGCTCGATCTGCGTGCCCTGGCGCGCAAGCCCGTGGCCTTCGTGCCCGAGGGCCAGCTGGCCTCCACGGTCCTGCGCGACATGCGCGCCGGACGGCACCACATGGCCGTCGTGATCGACGAGTTCGGTGGCGTCGCCGGGGTCGTGACGCTCGAGGACCTCTTGGAGGAAATCGTCGGCGACATTCAGGACGAGCACGACGGCGAGGAGGACCAGGCCCGCATCAAGATGGTGGGCGAGGGTCGCGCGCTCGTCGACGCCAGCCTGCCGGTGACCGATGTGAACCGGCAGCTTGGCACCAATTTGCCTGAAGGTGACTACGTCTCGCTCGGTGGGCTGCTGCTCGACCGCCTGGGCAGCGTGCCCGCGCCTGGTAGCCAGCACGAGCTCCTGGGGCTCTCCGTCGTCATTCGCGACGCCGACGAGCGTCACGTGGCGCTGGTCGAGCTCACGGGCCTGCCGTCGCCGGAGGACGGCGGCGACGGTGCCCAGAGTCGAGCGACTGCAGCTGCCTGATCCGGAGCGCCGGGGCGACCCCGCGGGGGACTCGCCCGAGCCGCACCGGCAAGAAGAAGCCCCCAGCGCTGCAAAGCGCCGGGGGCCGCCACGCTCTCGCGTCCGAGCTCAGTGCCCGATGGACTTGAGGTCGTCGATGAGCTTCTTGCCCGTATCGACGAGGCCGGGCTTCTCGTTGGTGGGATCGCTGAGGTCGCCGGTGAGGAGCGTCTCGAGGGCAACGACCTCCTTGCGCAGCAGGATCATCGTGTCGACCGGGCACACCAGGCCCTGGCTGTCCGGATCCACCGGCAAGAACTGCGGATCTTCCGAGACCGCATCACCCTTGGTGTAGCGCTTCAGCTTGAGCTTCTTGTCGCCGTCGGGAACCTCGATCTCCTCGGGCCAGGCGAAGGGAACGTCCTTGCCGTCCTTGTCCTTCATGGGGTCCTTCGACGTGACGAAGAACGGCGCCGGCAGCGGCTGCATCGAAGCGATGGGACCGTGGGGCCCATTGGTCACGAACACGGACCACTGGAACTTCGGCTTTTCCTTCTGCGAAAACAGCTCCTCGAGTGCCTTGCGCTGATTGCTGAGCACGCGCTGCAGCCGGTCCTTCTGGTCGTTGGCCGACTGGGAGTTCCCAGCGAAATCGATGAGCAGGCGGTTCACGTCCATGCTCATGAGCTGGGTGCCCTTGCCGACGAGATGGGTGCCGTCGAACGGAATCTCGACGTCGCCCATGCCACGCACCGCTTCCTCGGGGAATTTGCCTTCCGAAAGGTCGCGCTTGGCCGAGCCGAGGAGCTTACCGAGCTTCTCGATCTCCGCGTTGGCCTTGTCGACCTCTTCGGCGAGAATTTCTGCACCGCGCAGTGCGTTGTTCTGCGAATTGCGGCGCTCCATGCCGCCACCGAAGGCGTAGCCGAGGACCATGCCGACGGCGGCGGTGCCGGCCGCGATCATCATGACCTTGCTGCGGCCCTTCTTCTGGGCCTCGATGACTTCCTCACCGAGCTCGATCTTGATGGCCTGCGGCTGCACGATCGTCGGACGCGGCGGCTCGGAAATGGCGGCTGGAGGGGGGCGCGAGGCGAAGGGGGGCGCCGGAATGCTCGACCCAGTGGCCATCGGAGGGGGGATGGAGGGCCCACCGCCACCGACGGTTTTCCGTCCGAGTCGGGCCTTGAGGTCGATCTTGGGCTTGTTTTGGTCGGACATCCGGGGAGGTCTCGGGGTGAAATCAGGTGGCAGCGGACCTGCCAATTCCGGCCGGACACTAGCGATGCGATTACCGCTGGGCAAGAATGAAAACGGTCCGACCTTCCGATGGAGCTGTCCCGCCATTTCATCGAGCGCCCCGACGGGACGCATCTCTGCTGGTTCGACAGCGGTCGCAGGGGGGGGCCCGTGGTGCTGCTGGCCAACGGCTTGGGGGGGCCCGTCTCCGCCTTGCGTCGGTACTTTCACCACTTTGGCGCCACCGCACGCGTGGTCAGCTGGGACTATCGGGGGCTCTACGCCTCCCGGCTCGGGCCGGGCGCCAGCCTCGACATCGGCGCCCACGCCGCCGACGCCCGCGCCATCATCGCGGCACTCGGGCAAACGGTCGACACCTACGTCGGCTGGAGCATGGGCGTGCAAGTGGGGCTCGAGATCTACCGCCAAGACCCGCTCGCACTCGGCCGGCTCGTGCTCATGAACGGCACCGCCGGGCGACCCTTCGATGCCGTCCTGCCCCCGGCCGGGCCTGAGGTCGTGCGCGGCCTCATCGACGTCGCGCATCGCCTGCGCTGGCTCGCGCCGAGTTTCGTTCGCATGCTCCGGGAAACGCCGCGCGCAGACGTACTGCTCAAGCGTCTCGGCTTCATCGCCGAAGAGTTTGCGCCGGAGCTCTATCGAGAGGTTCTGGAGGACTTCCAGACGCTCGATTTCGACGTGTACTTCCGCATGCTGGCCGCGCTCGGCCGCCACGACGCCGAAGCGGTGCTGGCGACCGTAGGCGCGCCGACGCTGGTGATCGCCGGCTCGCGCGACCGCATCACCCCGCCTCACCTCGCGCGTCGGTTGGCGCTCGGCATTCGCGGAGCCGAGTACTTCGCTTTGCCGCGCGCGTCGCACTACGCAGCCGCCGAGTACCCCGAGATGGTGATCGCACGCATCGCGCGCTTCATGGCCGTCCAAGACGGGGCAGCCGTCGCGGAGCTCCCGTGACGGGCATTCGCCTCCCCGCGGCCCGTGGCGGCCCCGGGTTGCAGGACCCTCCCCTGTTTGCCAGTGTGACGTCCGCCCCATGACTGCACGGGTCCTCGTCATCGATAACTACGACTCGTTCACCTATAATCTGGTGCAATACCTGGAATCGCTCGGCGCCTCGTGCGACGTGCGCCTGAACGATGCCATCACGGCCGAAGCCGCCCTCGCCTCGGGCGCACAAGGCATTCTCCTCTCTCCAGGCCCAGGAACGCCGGACGACGCCGGAGTGACGCTGGACGTGATTCGCGGCACGGCGGGCCTGACCGGCGCCGGGCCGACAACGCCGCTGCCGATCTTGGGAGTTTGCCTGGGGCACCAATCGATCGGGCAGGCCTTCGGCGGCACGGTGGTGCGCGCCGCTCGCCTGATGCACGGCAAGACGAGCCCGGTTTTGCACGATGGCCGCGGGCTCTTCGCCGGCATCCCGAGCCCCGTGACCGCCACCCGATACCACTCCCTGGTCATCGATCCGCCGACGTTGCCCGCGTGTCTCGAGGTCACTGCCAGCACGGCCGAGGGTGAGATCATGGCCGTCACTCACAAAGAACTCCCCATCTGGGGCGTTCAGTTCCATCCCGAGTCCATCCTCACCGAGCACGGCTTGCGCATGATCGACAACTGGCTCCGAGGCCTCGGGCGCGAAGGGATGGCCGCGTGATTTCGTTTGCCGACGCGCTCGTCCAGCTCGAACAGAGCGACACACCGCCGCCCGAAACCGTCGCCCGCGCATTCGATGCCTTGCTCCAAGGGAGCTGGAACTCGGCGCAAGTGGCGGCGTTCGCCGTCGCGCTGCGGCTGCGTGGCCACACCGCGCCCGTGGTGCTCTCGGCCGCGCGCAGCCTGCGCGACCACATGGTGCCCCTCGTCCACGAGCGCCAGAAGACGCTCGACACCTGCGGAACCGGCGGCGACGGCTTGGGCAGCCTGAATTTGTCGACGGGCGCTGCCATCATCGCTGCTGCAGCGGGCGCCGCAGTCGCCAAGCACGGCAACCGCGCCGTCTCGAGTAAATCGGGGAGCGCCGATGTGCTCGAGGCCCTCGGGGTGAAGGTCGACCTCGACCCGGAGAGGGCCGCCCAGATTTTCCGCGAGACCGGGCTCGTCTTCCTGTTTGCGCCCAATCATCACCCGGCCATGCGCCACGTGGCCCCCGCGCGACGAGAGCTCGGCGTTCGCACGATTTTCAACTGCATCGGGCCCCTCGCCAGCCCTGCTCGAGTGACGCACCAGCTGCTCGGAGCCTACGACGAGCATCTGCGCACGGTCCTCGGCCAGGTGCTGCTCGAGCTCGGCATCGAGCGCGCTTGGGTGGTGCGCGGCGAGGACGGCATGGACGAGATCAGCCCCTTCGGACCCACCCGCGTGACCGTCGTCGAGTCGGGGCGGAGTCGCGAGATGTCCGTCACGCCCGAAGACTTCGGTGTCTCGCGCTCACCGGCTGGCGCCACCGACGGCGGCAGCGCCAGCGACAACGCAGGCATCCTGCGTACGATCTTGGCAGGCGAGCCACACCCGGCGCGCAGTGCCGTGCTGCTCAACGCCGCAGCCGCGCTCTGCGTGTACCATGGCGTAGGACCGCGCGACGGGCTGGCCATGGCGCAGAAGGCCGTGGACGAAGGAGCCGCCGCAAGCAAGCTCGCCCAGTGGATCCAGGCAGGGGCGACTCCTGCGCCATGAGTGGGGTATTGGCACGCATCCTGGCCTCGAAGCGCCAGGAGATCGAGCATCTGCGCACGCGACCCCTGCCGCCAGCGGGCCCGATCGTGCCCGTCGATCTGCGTCGCGGCCCGCGCGAGGCGCTCAAGCTGATCACGGAGATCAAGCTGCGTTCTCCTTCAGCCGGACCCCTCTCGACCGTCCTCAGCGTGGCCGACCGCGCCCGCGCCTACGAGCGCGGCGGCGCCACGATGATCAGCGTTCTCTGCGACGCGGCCTTCTTCGACGGGAGCTTCGAGCACCTCGCGGCCGCACGCGCAGCGTCGACACTGCCGCTCCTGTGCAAGGATTTCATCTTGGACGAGGTGCAGCTCGACTGCGCCCGAGCCTTCGGCGCTTCGGCCGTGCTGCTCATCGTCCGCTGTCTGACGGACGAAGAACTCGGCCGCCTCGTAGAGGCCGCCGAGAGGCGGGGCCTCTTGCCTCTGGTCGAGGTGACGTCCAGCGTCGAGGCCGAGCGTGCGCTCCGCGCTGGCGCGCGTGCCATCGGCGTGAATGCTCGCGACCTCGATACCCTCGAAATGGACGCAGAGCGCGCCGCCCAAGTCCTCCGCGCGCTTCCCAAACGGGTGATCCGCGCCTGGTTCTCGGGCCTGAAGGAGCCGCAGCATCTGGCCGACCGCACGCTCCTCGAGGCGGACGCCGCACTCATCGGCGAAGGCCTGATGCGACAGGACGACCCGGAGCCTTTGCTGCGCCAGTTCGTCGAAGCCGCGACTTTGTCCGCCACGGCCGCTTCAGGCTAGGCTGACGGGGTTCCATGCCGCTCGAAGCCGAAGTCGACGCTTTCCTCGAGCACCTGCAGGTCGAGCGAGCGCTCGCCAAAAACTCCCTCCTCGCCTACGGCCGTGACCTCAGCGACCTCACCCAGGCGCTTCAGGCACTCGGCGTGACTGGCGTCGGCGAGCTCTCGACCGACCAGCTTCGCGCCTGGCTCAACCAGCTCGGCGAGCGCGGGCTGTCGGCGCGTTCCATGGCACGCCGGCTCAGCGCGACGCGGGGCTTTTTGCGCTTCGCAGTGCGTGAAGGCTGGCTGCTCCGCGACCCGAGCGAGGGCGTCGCGCCGCCGCGAGTCGGGCGTCGGCTGCCGCGCGACCGCTCCACGAACGAGCTCTCGCTGCTCTTGCAGGTGAGCGACACGACGAGCCTGCGCGGCTGCCGCGACCGCGCACTGCTCGCCGTCCTTTATGGTGGTGGACTTCGCGTGAGTGAAGTGTGCGCCATCCGACTCACGGAGCTCGACCAGAGCGCTGGCTTGGTCAAGGTCCTCGGCAAAGGCGAGCGGCCCCGCTTGGTTCCACTCGGCGAAGTCTGCCTCGATGCCATCGACCAATACCTGGCGCTCCGTCGCACCACGGGCGCGCGCCCGAGCGTCTTCCTCTTTGCGGGCCCGTCCGGCAAGCAGCTGACGCGCCAGGCGGTCTGGAAGATCGTACGGAAGGTGGGGCGCGAGCTCGGCCTCGGCACCGATCTGTTCCCGCACGCGCTGCGCCATTCGTTCGCCTCACACCTCTTGGCCGGAGGAGCCGACCTGCGGGCGGTCCAGCTTCTGCTCGGGCATGCCTCCATCACTACGACGGAAATCTACACGCATGTCTCCGCCGCACACGTGGAAGCCGCCTTTCGGAAGGCGCACCCTCGCGCTTCGTGACGAGCTCGCGCCGGTCAGCGCAGGGTCGTGTTACAACCCCTCCGCGTGCACTTCGACGTCCAGATGCCCACGGGGCCGGAGACCCCGGTTCTCGTCGAGATCCCCCACGCGGGGCTCGCGTTCGATCCTGAAAGTCTGGCTCAGTGCATCGCACCGGCGTACGCCATCGGCCAGGATGCGGATCTGTTCGTAGACGAGCTCTACAGCGGCGCGCCTGCGCTCGGAGCCACCGTGCTCAAGGCACATCTCAGCCGCTACGCGTGCGATCTCAACCGCTCGGAGGACGATCTCGATTCGCTCACGACGCCCCAGGGCGCGTCGCCTTCCGCGCCGCACGGTGTCGTCTGGCGACGGACCACGTCAGGCCGTCCAGCGCTGGTGGCACCGCTCTCAGCCGTCGAAATCGAGCGACGCCTGAGCATCATCTACCGGCCCTATCACCGGGAACTCGAGCGGCTGTTGATCGAGAAACAGCGCAAGTTCGGCTTCTCGCTGCTGCTCTGCGCCCATTCGATGCCTTCGACCGGCCGGCTCGGAGAACGACGCGCCGACGTCGTCCCCGGCTCCCGCGGCGGCACCACGGCGGCACGGGCGGTGCTTGCCTGCGTCGAGACGGTGGCAGCCGACTTCGACCTCGATCTTTCTCACGACGACCCGTACCGGGGCGGCTTCACGACGGCGCACCACGGCCGACCGCTCGAGGGGCGACACGCCATTCAGGTGGAGTTGGCCCGTCGCACCTACATGCACGAGGATGCACTCCGGCGACGGGAAACCTTCGAGCGAGCGCGCACCTTCTGCGACGCCCTCGTGGCAAGCCTGGGCCGGCTCGACCCAGCCGTCCTCGCCCCCGGCGCCGCAGAGCGTGCTGGGGCGCACGCCTGAGCGGAGGCGCCGCAGCCAGGGAGCCCAACGCGGGAAGCCGGGAAGCGCCGGACGTGGGCAGCCCGGTCAGACCCGGGAGGCAAAGCTGCTCGAAGAAGCAGGGCCCGGAGACGACACCGTCCGGAACGCAGGGCCGAAAAGCAGGGCCCGAAAGGCACGCTCGCGCGTTTTTCAACCCCGACGTGCACTTTTTTTATTGAACAGGCCTGGGTCGGGGACTAGATTCCCGCGCCCCATGGCCAGAAGTCAATTGACCGGCAAGCGCCGCCTCCGTGCCAAGAACGTCTCGCACTCGAACGTGAAGACGGGTCGTTGGCAGCACGTCAACGTTCAGCGCCGTCGGCTCTGGGTGCCTGAGCTCGGCCGCCACGTGGCCCTCAAGCTCACCACGGGCGACCTGCGGACGATCGACAAGATTGGCCTCTTGGCGTTCGCCAAGCAGCAGGGCGTCAAGGTCGCCTGAGCGGCTGCCGCTCGGGTGCGCGTCCCTTCGCCGGGCCCACCACGCGGCCCCACACTTTCAGGGCGTCCGAGTGACGCCCGCCCCCAAAAGCGACCGAGTGCAGCTGTGAAGCTGCCTCGGTCGTCGTGCATGGGGAGCTGCTCGTGCGACCGCGACGAGAGCCACTGCGTCGGCGAAGGCGAGCGTCGACGAAGGCGAGCGTCGACGAAGGCGAGCTTCAGCTCAAGCGGCTGACATCGCGCGTCTCGCGCTCTCGATAGAGGCAAAGAGGCGCGCGCCCCGGGCCGAGCTCGGCTTGAACGCGGGTGATGGCTCCGTCTTCGCGGATCAGCGCAAGCGGTGGCACTCCCCCGAGCGGCGTGCCGGCTGCAACCCGGGTAACCGAGCGCCGGACCGGCACCGCCAGCAGAGGTACCGTGACTTCATAGCCGGCGAGCTCGAGCGAGCTCTCGAGCACCGTGAACTCGAGACCGACGAAGAGCCCGCGAGCATCGACGGCGACGATCGCGTGCGCCGTGCCGCCCTGCTCGGCCGCGGCATCCGGCCCGAGCGTGGGGAAAGGCAGGCAAAGCCGGCCGTCGGCATCCTCGGCGGGATGATCCAAATCCGCCGGAGCACGCAGATCGGCCGGAGTGATCTGTCCACCCCCGACGGGACCAAACTGGCTGATCCACGCGCGCTGCACCGAGCTCTCGGAGAGCGCGCGGGCGCCGAGCCCGGCGACCTGAGACAAGAGCTCGGCGCGACCAGAAGCGCCCTCTTGCTTCGCCAAGCCGATCGCGGGGCGACACGCGGCAGCCCAGCTCACCTGCGCGTGGTAGCCGGTGGACACCGTGAGCGCCGAAAGCCCAGTAGGCACGGCGACCTGGGCCGCTTTGGGCACAGCTTGGTCGGGCAGATGGCCGCGCGGACGCTTGCCCAAGAGCCCCGGCTGCCGCGCGCGTCCATCGTAGGCGCGAGCGCTTTCTCCCGTGCCTCCCGTCAGCAGCGCGAGCGGCCCAAACAAAACGCCCGCATCCACCGCCGCGGCAGCAAAGAAGCCGGTCAGCACGGCCTCCAGCGCCGAGTCGCGGGTTTCCAGCGCGCGCGCGCCGTATTCTGCGGCCACGGCATGGCTCGAGATGCAGAGCGCTCGCTGCATTAGAGCGAGTCCTCCGAGCTGAGCAGCGGAGCCAAGCGAGATTGCAGGGTCCGCGCGCCGTCTCCTTCGACGACCACGTACGCCTCTTCTCGGTCGCTCAGACATTCAGCCAGGCGCTCGACTGCGCCTTGGGTGATGCGCGACATCATGCCGAGCTGTCGGACGCGCGTATAACAAACGGCTCCTACTGGCGGATCTTCCTGCGTCAAATCGCGCACCAAGAGCACTCCAGCCGAATCGGCCCACTTGGCAGCCTCAGCCGGCTGCCAGACGCCCCGCGGTTCCCAAGCGACGAAGCGCGCGGCGTCCCGCATGAGCGCCACGCTGTCCGCCAGATCTCGACGGCGCGCCTCGGTAGGTGCGAAGCGGGGGCCAGTGGACACCACGATGGCCAAGGCCGAGCAGGCGCGGGCTGCGTCGATGGCGCGCTTCAGATCCGGATGCGCCAAAAGAGGCTGGCTGCCGTCCGCGTTCAAACGAAGGCTCAGCTGCACCTCCGGACGCGACTCGCGATAGCGCGCGAGGATGGTCGACCGCGGCATCGACGGCGAGACTTGCACCTCGAGCAATCCGAGGCCGAACTTCTCGATGCTGCCGCGAAGAGTGGTCGTGCCGACGGCGAGGATCATGGGGCGCTCTTGTGGCAAATACGCGGCAGCTACGCCACCTTCGCGCGCGAGTCACCCTGGCTTTTTTGGCCCTTCGGGCCGCGCGACGAGCCAGATTCGTCACCGGACCCGCCCGGCGGCACGAAGTGGAACCACTGGAACGGAAATTCCCTCAGATGTGCCTCCAGCTGCACGGTGACCTGACGGGCGAGCGCAAGCAGACGTTCTTGCTTGCGCTCGCCGGCCACCGCCTCGGGCCAAACGGGCTTGCCGATCGCCACCAGCCGCCGCATGAACCCCAAGCGCGCCGCGAACACCGGCAAGATGGGCACGTCCGCCAGGAGGGCCAGCCGAAACGGCCCCTCTGGCACACGAGCTGCACCGCCGAAGAGTGGGGCCGGTAGCCAGGGACCCTGCCGCGTCGGCCGGTCGATCTGCATGGCGGCGACTCCCCCTCGAGACAGGTGCTCGAGGATGGGCAATGCCGCCAGCGGGTTGCGCCCCAACCGCACCACCCCGAGCCCGCGCTCGCGCCGCAGCTCGTCCTCGAAGTGCCCCGCAGCCGGGTCGCGCTCCTCCTCCATCACCAGCAAAACGGAACGATCCGTGGCGCCCGCGAGCGCCGCCGCGGCCGCTTCCCACGGTCCCACGTGAGCCGTGGCTACGATGAGTCCGCGTGGCGTGGCCAAGAGTGGGGCCAAGTCGCTCCCGCCCCTCACCAGAACCTCGGGCTGCGGCGCGTTCGGGCGGGAAGCCCCGAGCGCCTCGGTGAGGCACGCCGCATACTCCGCGAGCGTTCTGCTGGCCGCAACGAACTCCGTCAGCCGACCGCGCGGACCAAAGAGCAGACGCTGATGGGCCGCGAGTGCCCGCCGAGCGCCAGCCAGAAAGGGCGATAGCAGCCAAGCGATCGGAGCCGGCGCGTAGCGAGCGAACCAGAGCGGCATGCGAGCTGCACCGAAGTGCGCCCAGCGCCGAAGGAGGAGGCTATCAGGTCGCATGATGCACGGGTTCGTCCGTGGTCAGTCGGTCGAGCAGAATGGCCGCTGCAGCGCGCACGCTCAAATGATTGTAGCGCGGTGCGCCGCGCCCCAGGATCGGTGCGACCTGGACCTGGGCCTCGGCCAGGAGCCCGTCGGCCAAGCCCCAGCCTGTACCGAAAGCCAAGAGCACCGGCGGCCCGGGTTCGCTGAGTCGCTGCCGCGCCGCCTCGTGCTCGAGCTGCCCCGCTCGACTCTCCGCCGAGGTGACCCACAGCTCGGCGGAGCCGCCTGGATCGAGTGCGAGCCGCGCTTCCTCGACGCTCTGCACCGGGCGCACGAGGTCCATGGCCCGGCTGCGGTCCTCGACGCGACGCCCGCCGGGCCCCACCGTCCAGTGCAGAACGAGTCGGTCGACCAGTGCCCGCTGCGCCGCCACCGGATGCACGATGAAGAATGCGCTGGCGCCGAACGTGCGGGCGCTGCGAGAGATGTCGTGCAGATCCAAGTTGGTCATGGCGGTTGCGATCACATTCCCATCACGATTCTTGACGGGATGATGGACGAGCGCCACGCCCAGCGTTCTCAATCGCCCTCGCACAGATCGGGCCGCCGGACCCGGGTCCGTTCGGCGGACGCCTGCTCGCGGAAGGTCGCTATTTTGGCGTGATCACCGGACGCCAGCACCTCGGGGACGCGCGCGCCACGAAACTCGATCGGCCGCGTGTATTGGGGGTATTCGAGCCTGCCGCCCATCGCTTCGCTGAACGACTCCACCATGCTCGAGCTCTCGTTGCCCAAGACGCCCGGGAGGAAGCGCACCGTGGCTTCGATCACGGCCATGGCTGGGATCTCGCCCCCTGTGAGCACGAAGTCCCCGAGCGAGATCTCTTCGTCTACATGAGAGCGCACCCGTTCATCGAATCCCTCGTAGCGTCCGCATACGAGGAGAAGGGAGCCCCGCGGGGCGAGGTCACGAGCGATCGGCGCTCGCAAGGGCTGACCTTGTGGCGTGAGCAGGATGCGATGAGCTCGTCCGCCGAGCGCTTGCTCCGCTGCCTCCATGGCAGCCACCACGCAATCGACGCGCAGCACCATGCCCGACCCGCCGCCATAGGGCGTATCGTCGACGCTGCGATGATTGCCGAGCCCATGCTCGCGCAGCTGAAACAGCTGAACATCGACCAGCCCGGAGGCAATGGCCTTGCCGACCAACGACGTCGAGAGAAACGCAGCGAAGAGCTCAGGGAACAAGCTCACGATGCCGACACGTAGGCTCGGCTCAGGCGATGAGGCCATCGTCATTGGCTAACTCCACCACGCCTTCTGCGACATCCACGCGCAAAATCCACGGCTCCAAGATAGGCTGTTCGGCCGTTTCGCCGTTCACGAGCTCGATCACCAATGTGTCGACCGTGGGATCTGGGCGCACAGCCACGGCTTTGCCGAGCGTCTTGCCCTGCAAGATCACCTGACAGCCGATCAGATCGACCAGGTAGTAGTCGCCAGGTGCAAGTGGCGGCAGATCGCTTCGTGCCACCAGAACGCGCGCCCCGCGGAGGACCTCGGCGCCTTCGCGCGTGTCGACGCCACGGAAATGCACGATGGCGCTCGGCGGACTCGAGCGCACTCGCTCCACCTCGTAGTTCTGGGACCCGCCGCTGACTTCCAGGCGCAGGCTCCTTGCATGCGCCAGCGCGTCGCTACCGGGGTTGTGCAGCCGAACCTTGACCTCGCCACGAATGCCGTGTGGGCGACCCACGACCCCTACCTCGAGATGCGATCGGCGCGAATCCTGGAGCAATGGCGCTCGTCCTCGAGTAAGGGTCGTTCTCTTCTCGCGGCGCCGAACGAGGCCGCGCGGCCGCACACTAGTCGAGAATGTCGAGGTGGGCCCGGCAGCCCTGTTTTGCTGCAGCGGCATTCAACAGCGCGCGCATGCTTTGGGCGGTGCGGCCGTCCTTGCCGATGACCTTGCCGATGTCGTCCGGTGCCACGCGCAGCTCGACGGTCACGCCACCGTCTTCGTCGACTTCTTCGACTTCGACCGCGTCGGGATCGTCCACGAGCGCCTCGGCGATGGTCGCGATCAGATCCTTCAGTGCCATCTCAGCTCTCGGCGGACGATGCCTTGGCGGCGTTCTTGAGCAGGCGGGACACCGTGAGCGATACCTGAGCGCCCACGCTCTGCCAGTGCTGAACCCGCGCCATGTCGAGGTGAAGACCGTTGGCTGCGTTGGGGTCGAACGTGCCCACCTTCTCGATGAACCGACCATCACGGCTGCTCCGGTGATCGGTGACGACCACCCGGTAGAAGGGACGTTTGGTGGAACCGTGCCGGGCGAGGCGGATATGAACTGCCATGTGCTTGATGTTGTCCTGAAAGAGCGGTCGACCGTGTGGCCTGCCGCGAGATTGATACCGTAGTGAGTCGAGGTCGAGGGAGCGAGAGGTCCTCGGCGGACCTTCCCTCGGCTCTCAGCGGGGCGGCGAGGCTAGCAGCATCGGCAGCCGCCGCCAGAGGGACGGGCCAGCCTAGCCCGAAAAATCGTCCTGGGCGGATTCATGTATGACGGCGGGGGCGCTTCCCATGACGGCGGGGGCGCTTCCAGAGGTCACGCGGGTATCGTGACGGCGCGCGCGAATGTGTTAGCGTAGCGAAAGGCTCGAACTTCGTGGCACAGGACGACTTGAAAGGCGCGCTTTCTGGCGTGATCGCTCCCCTCATCGAGGCCGATGGCGGCGAGCTGTTCCTCGTCCCGGCCCGCGGTCGGGTGGTTCACCTGCACCTCCGAGGCCGCTTTTCTGGCTGCCCCGGGAACCTGCTGGTGAGCGAGCACGTCCTCAGGCCGGTCGTCGAGGCGGCGGACCCTGCCGCCAAGGTGCAGATTACGTCGGGCGCGATCCTACCCGAAGGCGCCGAGCGCATCGTCGCCGCTCCCCACGAAGCGGGTCGCGCCGCAGCGGCTCCGGCGGGGAGCAGTCGTCCTGCCGACCAGGCCGCCCGCTGAAGCAGCCCGCGTCACTTCACGCCCCCGCCCACCGCCATGCTCCGCTTCCGCACTTCTCCGATCGAAATCAAGAGTCCCGCCGAAATCGATGCCATGCGCGTGGTCGGCAGAATGGCCGCCGATACGCTCCTGCGCGTGGCCGATCTCATCCGCCCCGGCGTGTCGACCGAGGAGATCAATCGGTTCGTCCACGAAGACACGCTCCGCGTGGGCGCCACCCCGGCGCCCCTCAACTACAAGGGGTTTCCGAAGAGCGTCTGCACCTCGATCAACGAGGTCGTCTGCCACGGCATCCCCTCGCCTCACCAGGTGCTCCAGGACGGCGACATCATCAACGTCGACGTGACCCATATTTACAAGGGATTTCACGGGGATACATCGGCAACGTTCTATGTCGGCACCCCGTCGCCCACGGCCCAGCTCGTCACCGAGGTGGCCCGCCGGTCGTTGGAGCTCGGCATCGAGCAGGTCAAGCCGGGCGGCCGGATTGGAGACATCGGAGCGGCCATCGAGGAGTTTGCCGAGGCACGCGACACCTCGGTCGTCCGTGACTTCGTCGGCCACGGCATCGGGCGGACGTTCCACGCCGAGCCGCAGGTCCCCCACTACGGCCAGCGCGGGCGCGGTCCCCGGATGCGTCCTGGGATGATTTTCACCATCGAGCCGATGATCAATAGTGGCCGCTGCGAGTGCGAGATCCTCGAGGACGGGTGGACGGCGGTCACTGCGGATGGCGGTCTCTCGGCGCAGTTCGAGCACACGATTTTGGTCACCGAGACCGGTCACGAAGTGCTCACGGCGCGCTCCGGCCACCTCGCCAAGAGCGAGATTTTCCCCGATTACTTCGGCTGATCCGCCTGCGTTCACCTCGGCGCGGGAGCTCGAGAGCCGCCGCTCGGCCGCCTTCCTCGGAGCATCGGCCGCGCGCTTCTTGGGCGCCGGGCGGCGCCCGGGGTCGTCAGCTGAGCCCCCTTGGCGGGCGTAATAGTTGACGAATTGGGTGACGGCCGACTAGCGTGAGGCCGCTCAGCCGTCATGGCCGCGTGTTCCCTGCAGCTGCTTTCGGCCAGGCCCCGCGCGGAGCGGCTGGGGGGAAAGCATCGAGCGGCGAACCCTGATGGCGGCGAGCAAGAAGAGTCAAAAGAAGGCGGGGAAACGGAGTCCTGGGACATCGAAACCCGCCCGCTCCACGGGAAAGCCCGCAGGCAAGGGGTCCAGCGGGTCGAGTAAGGCCAAATCTGGCTCTGGCAGCGCCAAGGCCGCGAAGGGCAAGCCGGCCAAGGGCCGTGCGACGGCCCCCGCCAAGGCGACCCCTGCCAAGCAGAAGCGCCCCACCGCGAAGTCCCCGGCGCGGAGCAAGTCCGCTCCTGCCGCCAAGAAGAAGCCCGCCAAGCAGGCAGGGCCAAACGCAGCTCAGCTGAAGAAGCAGCGCGAGCGCGAGAAGGTGGCCGAGCAAAAGGCCAAGCAGAAGCTCGCAGCCCAGAAGGCCCAAGATGCCGCCCAGAAGGCGAAGGCCAAGGAGCGCGAGAAGAAGCAGGCCGAGCAGGAGAAGGCCCGTCTCAAGCGCCAGGCGGAAGCCGAGAAGGCGCGTTTGCTGAAGGAGCGCGAGAAGGCGCAGAAGGACGCCGAGCGCGAGCGTGAACGCCTCCGTAAAGAAAAAGAGGCCGAAAAGGAGCGCCTCCGTAAAGAAAAAGAGCGCATCCTCCGCGACAAAGAGCGCGAGCGTGAGCGCCTCCGTAAAGAAAAAGAGGCCGAAAAAGAGCGCCTCCGTAAAGAAAAAGAGCGCATCCTCCGCGACAAAGAGCGCGAGCGTGAGCGCCTCCGCAAAGAAAAAGAGCGCGAAGCCTACCGCCGCGCTCGCGAGGCCGAGCGCGAACGCGTCCGCACGGAACGCGAGGCAGCCCGGCGGGCCCTCGAGGGTCGAGTCGCCCAGCAAGCCAAGGAAGCGCAGCGCATCTCTGGCCTGGCGCGTGGCGGCTCGACGCGGGTCTACCGGCCCGACGCCATCCCCAGCCAGTCGGGAACGACTCGCGAAGGGACCATCGTGCGAGCTGCTCATCGGCCCGCGCCGGTGCGGACGCCGCTTCGACCTTCCGCAGCACCCTCGGTTCCGCGTCCCGCTCCCCCCGCTGATCCGGAGACGCGCTGGGCGGCCATCGTGCGTCGCATCCAGCAGATGCCCGAGCGCTTCCAGCGCGAGTATGCCGAGAGCTTCGATATGTCGTGGATCCACCACGACAGCGCGCTCGAAGGCGTGGTCTACACCTTCCAGGAACTGAAGACCGCCATCGACGCGAACATCGTGATCGTGCCGGACTCGAGCCTGCAGCCCGTCTGTGAGGAGATCCGCCGACACAAGCAGGCGATCGAGTGGGCCCGCGAGCTCGGCACCTCGGACGTAGCGCTCACGGCCGAGGTCCTGAAGAAGCTCTACCTATTGCTGCACCCCGAAGAGGGCGACCTGAAGTCGGTCAAGTACCGCAAGGAGATCCCGCAGCACCGGCTCTACTTCCACGAGTATGCCGCTCCCGACAAGATTGCCGTGCGCATTCGCCAGGCCTTCGAGTGGCTGCATGGACCGGAGCCGCCGAAGCTGAAGGATCCCGTCCGGGTGGCGGCACGCCTGCACTTCGACCTCTTGCGCACCTTCCCGTTCCCGGAGGACAGCGGCAAGGTCGCCCGTCTGCTCATGAACGTGATCTTGATGCGCGCCGGCCTGCCGCCCGTCATCATTCACTCGACCGAACGCCAGCGCTACTACGACGCCCTCCGTGGTTCGCTCCCCACCATCGTGCACATGGTGGGCGAGTCGATGAAGAACTCCCTCGCCAGCATCGAGAAGGTGCTGGACGAAGAAGCTCTGGCCTCGACCGCCTGAGCCAGGGTCCCGCCCTGCCAGCCACCCTGCCAGGGGGCGGTTCGCGGCTAAGGGCTCAAGATCGCTTCCCAGCCGGTGGCGCGCGCGAGCTCGGCCAGCGCAAGGTTGTAGTCGAGGATGGCGGACATCTCCGCGAAGCGCTTGAGCGCGTACTCTTTCGACGGCTCGACGAGATCACTGTCCTCAGTGAGGCCGAGGTCGAGCCCCTGCTGGACCTTGATCAGCCACTGCTTCGCGTACTTGGCCGCCTCGCCCCAAGCCATGAGCCGGCGTTCGGCGTCTTTGGCCTCGGCGTAGGCTTTCTCGACCTCGACGGCGATGCCGCCCAAAGCGAAGCGCTCGGTTGCCCGCATCTCCTCCAGATCGGCGCTGGCTTGAGCCACGCGGGCCGCCTGCGGGAAAAAGTCGAGCTTCCAGCGCAGGACGAGCCCGGCACCCACGATGGGCGTGTTGAGTGGATCGTACGTGAACGGATTCGGCTGTGAGGTGACCCCAGGGGCCTGATTGAAACGAGCCGACAGCCCGAGACCGAGATCGGGCAGGTAGCGGGCCTTTTCCATCGAGAGCTGCGCTTGCCGAGCTTTCAGGCCTGCGCGCACCATGTTGACCTCCGGCCGATGGAGCCGAGCCGCTTCCAGGTAGCGAGCTGCCGGTCCGAGCTCATGGGGCGCGCGCAGCAGGGGTTCGTCGACGATGTCGATGCCGCCGGGCCGTCCCGTGTAAAACCGTAAGGCAGAAAGAGCGATCTGCTCGCTCCGTTCGGCCTCGCTGCCTCGAGCTTCGAGCTCCGCTCGCTGGACCTTCAGCTCCAAGAGGTCGATTTCGTCTCCCCGCCCCTGCTCGAGGTCGCGTTCCAGACGCTCGACGTATTCGCTCACGCGCGACTTCGCGTCGCCGACCAAGATCAGGGCGTCGCGAGACAGCTGCAGACCATAGAACGCTCGGCGTGCCTCCCGCCGAATGGCCGAGCGCTCCTGGGCAATCTCGTTCTTGCCGAGATCCACGTTCGCCCGCGCCGCGTCCCACAAATTGGTCAGCTTGCCGAAGGTCCAGATGGGGACCACGCCTTCGATGGCGACGTGATAGGCAATCGAGCTCTCCGAGGAAAAAGCGACGTCCGTGCTGGGACTGAAGACGGCCGTGCCATGCCAGGCGGGCATCAGCGCAGCAAATGCATTCAGCTCGAACTGGCCATAGGGCGCGCGCCGCGCCTCGGCCAGCTGAGCCTCCTTCTTTCGCAGCCGAGCCGTCGCTTGGGCGATCTTCGGGTAGTTTTGCTCCGCCAGCGCCAGCACCTGCTCCAGACTGAGGCGCTCGGGCGCGGCGGCCTGTGCCGCAGTCGTGGACGCGAAGGCGAGGCAGAACCAGGTCAGGACGCCCGCGCGCCGCAGGGGGCGGCGCCCGAGAGGACGTCGCCGGAGGGGGCTGCCGCTGCCCAGCCAACCAAAGAGATCACGCATCGGGAGGATTTCTGCGCGCTCCGTGCGCAGGGTGACCGTTTAGCCGACCCGCTGGCGGCGCGGAAGGGCCAGAGCTCGGGCGGGTGCCGGGCGGCTTGCGCCCAGGGGACCCATGACTCGACACACGAGCCGGCTACACTCCCCGGGCCATGGACCCATCGCGCGCCCGACAGGCCCTTCCCGCGCCCCCAGCCGCCGGGGGCGCTCCCGTGCTCGACCTGTCCGCCTACCTCGGTCCCGACGCCAGCTTCGTCGGGACCTTGTCCTTGGCCGGCAACGTGCGCATCGATGGCAGTCTCGATGGGGAGCTCTTGGGGCCTACGCTGGTGATCCTGGGGCCGACGGCACGTGTGCGCGGCAAGATTCACGCGGGGTCGGTGGTCGTGCTCGGCGCGGACGTCAACGCCGATATCCAGGCAAGCGGCGGCATCGAGCTACGGCAGGGGGCGACCGTGGTCGGGACGCTCACGGCTGCGGAGATCCATATGGACCCAGACATCGAGTTCCGCGGCACGTGCGACCTGCACCCTTCACGCAGCGGTGGCCGAGCGACGGCCCCGCTCTCACTCGAGGCCGAGTAGAGCTGCCAACCTGGGCAACGGCGGCGTCTACTGCAGGTCGCCCGGCGTCAGAGCGATCGGCAAAGGAGAGCTCTCGAGTGCCTCCTGCACGATGCGAGTGTACTCGGGCGTGGCGCGCAGGGGGCCAAACTCGGACTGCGTACGAGAGCGGACGATCCAGTCCTGCATGGATCGATGGGTGCGCAGGAAGCGCGGACGCTGCAGCTGGCCGGCGAGACGGAGCGCGTCGGCAAACTTGTGCTGGCAGGCCGTGAGCGCCGCGGCGATTTCGCTTTCGGCATGGGTGCTTTGCGAAAGCGCGCAGCGCGCGCGTGCTTCGGTGTAGGGCACCTCGGCGCTCGTCGGAAACTCGGCCGTCGCCAGGGCCAAGAACTCGAGCGCCCGGTGAACGTGCCCAGGTTCGTACGCGAGAGCGGCCGCTCCGCCCACCTCGGGGGACGGTGCGCTCGGGGGGTCGCCCTCGGGCGCCAACGAGGCGAGTCGCAAGTGGGCATAGGCGGCATCCATCAGGTGGTAGTAGCGGGGGCGCCGCGGCAGCTTGCAGCCCGCAGCATGAAGCGTACCCACGGCCTCGTAGATGGGGAGCGAACGTTCCGCGGCGACCCGCGAGTCGAGCTCGCGATCGAACAGGACGGAGTCGGCCAGCCAAAGGCGCGCCGTCGCGCTCTCCGGAAACTGCGCGGCGAGGGCCGAGAACTCGCGCTGCGCTTCGCCGTAGCGTCGATCGCGGAAGGCGCGGATGCCCGGCTCGAGCGCGCCACGCGGCGGATCGACGGAGTAGCCGGCAGGACACGCCTTGACGGCCGGCGGCTGCGTCGTCGCTTGCGGGTCCGCGCTCCGTCCGCACGCCGAAAGCACGAGAAAGGCGCAAGAAACCACGAAGAAACGGGAGCAGCGCTGTGCTGTGCGCCTGGCTCCGCCGCGGCGTTCAACCTCTGCCGCCGCCCCCGCGAGCCATTCCGACCTCGCCCCCGCGCTCGCCGCAAAACCACTCTCCCCTCTTCCCGTGGGAGCACACCATCGAACGTCCGCTTGTCCCCCAGGTCGGCCCCTCACCGAGCGGCCCACCGCCAGCGCCTGGTCCCCGAGCGACTTGGCCGCACGCGGCAGCGCTGGAGCTGGGACGTCCAGCACGCCCGCGCTGGACGGCAGCGACCTCGATTCGAGTGCAGGCACACCGCTGGGCTCCCTCGTCCGCCCTGCCTGAAGCGGATTCCAAGATTGCAAAGGGGTCGCGCGCCCGCTCACCGCGTGCTCGGCAAAGTCCATCGCCACCCTCCGGAAACCTGCGTTTTTCGGGCCGAAATCCGTGGCAGTTCTTGGCTTGCGAAGGACCGTATTTCGTGGCCCAATCCCCGCCCCGAGCGCGGGCAAAAGCCACGAGAACCTGGTCGCCTCCGCGCGGAGGCGTGCCCACCGCCCAAGGGCCCCACCGCCCCCGCCATCAGACGAGAATTGCACCGCGTTCGATGGTACATGGGCCGGGACGAGGTGCCTATCGTTCGCCGCGTCCGCAAACTCCCCCGCCCCCCTCCAAGTCGCCCCCCTCTTGAAAGCTACCTAGGAAACTGATGAGCCTCCCCGAAAAAAAGGGCCTGTACGATCCAGCGTACGAGCACGATGCATGTGGCATCGGACTAATCGCCGATATCTCTGGCGAGGCGTCGCACGACATCGTGCGCAAGGGCGTCGACATCCTGCTCAATCTCGAGCATCGCGGCGCATCGGGCAGCGACCCGCTCACCGGCGACGGCGCTGGCATTCTGACGCAGCTCCCTGATGCTTTCTTTCGTAAGGAGTGCAGGGCGCTCGGGTTCGACCTCCCGCCACGCGGGCAGTACGGCGCGGGTCTCGTCTTCTTGCCCAAGAACGCGGGCGAGCGCGATCGCTGTCGGCAAATCCTCGAGGACAAGATCTTCGGCACCGGTCAGCGGCTCCTCGGCTGGCGTGAGGTGCCCGTCGACTCGGATGCACCCGGTCCCCAAGCACAGAAGTCCGCGCCGCACATCGCGCAGGTCTTCATCGGGTCTACCTGCGAAGATCCGGAGCTCTTCGAGCGCAAGCTGTTCGTCATCCGCAAGTGGGCCGAGCGCACCGTGCGCGAGAGCCACCTGCAGGAGAAGGGGCGCTTCTACATCCCCAGCCTGTCGGCCAGCACCATCGTCTACAAGGGCCTCCTGCTGCCAGGTCAGCTGACGCGCTTCTACAAAGACCTCGGCGATGAGGAGTTCGTGAGTGCGCTGGCCATGGTGCACCAACGCTTCTCTACCAATACCTTTCCCACCTGGGAGCTCGCTCAGCCCTTCCGCGTGCTCTGCCACAACGGAGAAATCAACACCATCCGCGGCAACCAAGCCTGGATGCACGCGCGCGAGCAGCTCTTCGCGGGGGAGTGTTTCGGCGACGACGTACGCCACATCCTGCCGACCATTGCACCTGGGATGAGCGATTCGGCCGGCCTGGACATGGTGGCCGAGCTCCTGATCCAAGCTGGCCGCAGCCTGCCCCACGTCATGATGATGCTCGTGCCGGAGGCCTGGCAGAGCGATCCGTCCATGTCCGAGGCGAAGCGTGAGTTCTACGAGTATCACGCGTGCCTGATGGAGCCGTGGGACGGTCCGGCTGCCCTCGCCTTCACGAACGGCAAACAAATCGGTGCCATCCTCGACCGCAACGGCCTCAGGCCCGCGCGCTACACGGTCACCAAGGACGGCCTCGTCATCCTCGGCTCGGAGGTGGGCGTGCTCCCCGTCGATCCCGCCAACGTCGAGAAGCACGGCCGTCTCGAGCCCGGCAAGATGTTCCTGGTCGATCTCGAGCGCGGAACCATCGTCCTCGATGAGGAGATCAAAGCCGAGATTTGCGGGCAGAAGCCGTACGGCAAGTGGGTGCGCGCCAACAAGATCGCCCTCGACGAGGTCGACCTGCCGGCTCCACTCTCGGAGCGCGATGCCGAGCCGCTGCTCAAGCGCCAGCAGATGTTCGGCTACACGCAGGAGACCGTGCGCTTCCTGCTCGCGCCCATGGCCACCTCCGGCGAAGAGCCGGTGGGGTCGATGGGAACCGACACGCCGCTCGCCATTTTGAGCGACCAGCCGCAGCTCCTCTACGGATACTTCAAGCAGCAGTTCGCACAGGTCACCAATCCCGCGATCGATCCGATCCGTGAGGCCATGGTGATGAGCCTGAAGACCTACGTCGGCGGCGAGGGCAACTTGCTCTTCGAGTATCCGGATCACGCCTCGCAGCTGGAGCTGGAGTCGCCGATCCTGTCGAACGAGCAGCTGGCCAAGCTTCGTCACGGGCATTTCGCCTCACAGCGCTCTCCGGCCACGCTGCCCATGCTCTACCGGGCCAAAGACGGCACGCATGGCCTCAAGGCGGCGCTGGACGAGCTCTGCCGACGCGCATCCCACGCCGTGCTCAGCGGCCACAGCATGCTCATCTTGAGCGATCGAGGAGCCAACGCGGAGATGGCGCCGGTGCCGGCCCTGCTCGGCACTTCAGCCGTGCATCATCACCTGATGCGCAACGGCACGCGCATGAAGGTCGGCCTGGTCGTCGAGACCGGCGAGGCGCGCGAAGTGCACCATTTCTGCCTGCTCACGGCCTACGGTGCGGGTGCGGTCAATCCGTACCTGGCCTTCGAGACCATCGAAAGCATGGTGGGTTCTGGCCACTTCGCGGATCTCAAGGATGCGAAGAAGGCCAAGAAGAACTTCATCAAGTCGATCGACAAAGGCTTGCTCAAGGTGATGAGCAAGATGGGCATCAGTACGCTGCAGAGCTACCACGGCGCGCAGATCTTCGAGGCCGTCGGGCTCTCGGACGAGGTCGTGTCGCGCTACTTCAGCGGCACGACCAGTCGCATCAAGGGCATCGGACTCGACGTCATCGCAGAGGAGTCGCGCCAGCGGCACGAAATTGCCTATCCGCGCACGGTGACGGAGAAGCCCAACCTGCCCGTGGGCGGCGAGTACCACTTCCGCTCGCAGGGTGAGCGTCACCTCTGGAGTCCGTCCATCATCGCCACGATGCAGAAGGCGGTGCGTCAGGAGGACATCGGCTCCTACAAGGAGTACGCCAAGCTCATCAACGAGCAGCCAGGTGGGCCGATCACCCTGCGCTCGCTCTTCCGCTTCACTCAGCCGCGCTCGCCCATCCCGATCGAGCAGGTCGAGCCGGCCGCGTCGATCGTGCGACGGTTCGCGACCGGTGCCATGAGCTTCGGCTCCATCAGTGCCGAAGCTCACGAGAACCTCGCGATCGCCATGAACCGCATCGGCGGTCGCAGCAACACGGGCGAGGGCGGCGAGGATGCGAGCCGCTTCACACCGGACGCGAGCGGCGACCTGCGCCGGAGCTCCATCAAGCAGGTGGCTTCTGGTCGCTTCGGTGTCACCACGCACTACCTCGTCAATGCCGACGAGCTGCAGATCAAGGTCGCCCAGGGCGCCAAGCCCGGCGAAGGTGGTCAGCTCCCCGGCCACAAGGTGGACGCCATCATCGCGCGGACGCGCCACTCCATCCCCGGTGTGACGCTGATCTCCCCACCGCCCCACCACGATATCTACTCCATCGAAGACCTGGCGCAGCTCATCTTCGATCTGAAGATGGCCAACCCACGCGCACGCATCAGCGTGAAGCTCGTGGCGGAGGCCGGCGTGGGCACCGTGGCAGCCGGCGTCGCCAAGGCGCACGCCGACTTGATCCTCATCTCGGGTCACGATGGCGGCACCGGCGCCTCGCCGGTCACCTCCATCAAGCACGCTGGCATCCCCTGGGAGCTCGGCCTGGCCGAGACGCATCACGTCTTGGTGAAGAACGACCTCCGCAGTCGCGTCACCTTGCAGACGGATGGTCAGCTGCGCACGGGTCGTGACGTGGTCATCGCCGCCATGCTGGGCGCCGAGGAGTTCGGCTTCGCCACGGCGCCACTCGTGGCGTCCGGCTGCATCATGATGCGCAAATGCCACCTCAACACCTGCCCGGTGGGCATCGCTACTCAGGATCCGGTGCTGCGCGCGCGCTTCGCCGGCAAGCCCGAGCATGTCATTCGCTTCATGTTCTACGTGGCCGAAGAGGCACGCGAATGGATGGCCAGCCTGGGCTTTGCCAGTATCCAGGACCTGGTCGGACACTCCGAGTGCTTGACCACCAAGGACGACCTGCACTGGAAAGCGCGCCGGCTCGATTTCTCGGACGTGCTGCGTCCCGCCGAGCCCCCGTACCCCGGCGCGGGCGTCTACAAGACGCGCCAGCAGGATCACGGCCTCGAGGCAGCGCTCGACAACCAGCTGCTCGAGCTCTGCAAGCCCGCGCTGGAACACGGCAAGCAGGTGGAGCTCAATCTTCCCATCCGCAGCGTCAACCGCACGGTCGGAGCGATGTTGGGTGGCGAGGTAGCGCGTCGCCACGGTGGTGACGGCCTGCCTGACGACAGCATCGTCATCCGCTTCACGGGGACCGCCGGGCAGAGCTTCGGTGCGTTCATCACGCGGGGCATCAGTCTGCACCTGGCGGGCGAAGCCAACGACTACACGGGCAAGGGTATGTCGGGCGGCACGATTTCGGTCCGACCTGGACCGGGGGCCACCTTCAAGGCCGAAGACAACATCATCGTCGGCAACACGTCGCTCTACGGCGCGACCAGCGGCAAGGCGTTCTTCCGCGGCAAGGCAGGCGAACGCTTCGGCGTCCGAAACAGCGGCGCCACCGCCGTCGTCGAAGGTCTCGGCGACCACGGCGCCGAGTACATGACCGGGGGCAAGCTCGTCTGCCTCGGCCTCACTGGGCGCAACTTCGCGGCCGGCATGTCGGGCGGCTACGCCTACGTGCTCGACGTGGACGGGCGCTTCGAGGAGCGCTGCAACCTGGGCATGGTGGAGCTCGAGGCGCTCAGCACCGAAGACGCAGCGATGCTCGCAGAGCTGCTCGAGGAGCACGTCCGCTTCACGGGTAGCGAGCTCGCCCAATCGCTGCTCGAGGACTGGGAAAAGACGATCGACCGCTTCATCAAGGTCGTCCCCAGCGAGTACCGCAAGGTCATGGAACAGCTTGCCAAGGCCACCGGCGGAGCTCCTTCGATCGCCCCGCCCAACCGAGACTCCTTCACCACCTTACCTTCCGCCGACCTCCTGCGCGGCGAGGCCACCAGCTGAGCGGATAGCGCTACGAATCATGGGAAAGACTACAGGCTTTTTGGAGTACGGGCGCAAAGCGCATCAGAAGGTGCCCGCCGGCGAACGCGTCGCTCATTACAAGGAGTTCGAGCTCCCCGTCTTGCGAGAGACCCTGCGCGAGCAGGGCGCGCGCTGCATGGATTGCGGCGTGCCTTTTTGCAATACGGGCTGCCCGCTCGGGAACCTCATCCCCGACTGGAACGACCACGCCTATCGCAACCTCGATCAGGAAGCGATCGACTCGCTGCACGCGACCAACAACTTCCCCGAGATCACGGGGCGCGTGTGTCCAGCTCCGTGCGAAGCAGCGTGCGTGCTCGGCATCAACGACGACCCAGTGGCGATCAAGCTGATTGAGCGCTCGACGGCGGACAATGCCATCGAGAAGGGCTGGATCGTGCCGATGCCCCCGACGGCGCGCACCGGCAAGCGAGTCGCCATCGTTGGCTCCGGTCCAGCCGGCATGGCGGCCGCCCAACAACTCGCGCGCGCTGGTCACGACGTGACGCTCTTCGAGCGCGATGATCGCGCGGGCGGTCTGCTCACGTATGGCATCCCCGACTTCAAGATGGAGAAGGACCTCGTGGATCGCCGCATGGAGCAGATGAAGGCCGAAGGCGTCACCTTGCGCACGGGTGTGGACATCGGGACGGACATCTCCGCCGACGAGCTGCGCAAGACGTTCGACGCCGTCTGCCTCGCCATCGGCTCACGCGTGCCGCGCGATCTGCCGGTCCCCGGCCGTGAGCTCGACGGCATTCATTTCGCCATGGACTTCCTCACGCAGCAGAATCGCCGCGTGGCCGGGCTGCCTGTCGCGGGCGCCGACATCCTCGCAGGAGGCAAGCACGTGATCGTGATTGGCGGCGGTGACACGGGCAGCGACTGCATCGGCACCTCGCATCGCCAGGGCGCGCTCAGCGTGACGAACTTCGAGATCATGCCGCGCCCGCCCGATGGGCGACACACCTCGACGCCTTGGCCCTATTGGCCTCTCATGATGCGCAGCTCGAGCTCGCACGAAGAAGGCGGCGAGCGCCGCTTCAGCGTGCTCACGCAGTCGTTCCGCGGTCAGGATGGCAGAGTGGCCGGCATCGTGTGTGCCGAGGTGGAGTTCAAAGGTGGCCGACTCGAGACGATCCCCGGCACCGAGTTCGAGCTCCCGGCCGACCTCGTGCTCCTGGCCATGGGCTTCGTCCATCCCGAGAAGCCCGGCATCGTGGAGCAGCTCGGCGTCGCCCTGGATCCCCGCGGCAATGTGAAGGTCGATCCGGACACCTTCGCCACCAGCATCCCCGGCGTGTTTGCGGCCGGTGACTGCCAGCGAGGGCAGTCGCTCGTCGTCTGGGGCATCGCGGACGGGCGCAAGGCCGCCCGCGGAATCGACGCCTACCTGATGGGCGCCACCAGCTTGCCTCGCGGTAACCGCGCCGATCCGCGCTTCCAGTCCTAGCCGGCTGCTGAAATAGTCTTTTCAGCACCCTGCGTGCTGTCGGCCGCGTGCGCACACGGGTCGACCTTCACAAACGGCTGACCATTGCCCGGCGACAGCTCGTCCGTCTTGGCGGCCGTAGCCACGCCCAAGGCCGCATGGTAGCCCTTCCCGGCTCCTTTCTGCAGCGCCCGCCATGTTCGTCACCTGCTCCGCGTGCTCGGCCCGATTCGACCTCCCCGATGACAAGATCGCGGGGCGCAAAGCACGGATGAAGTGCAAGACCTGTGGCGCGCCCATCGCCATCGACGGCACGGGGCTCGCCGCCGGAGGCGCAGCTCCGCACAAGGCTCCCCCGGTACCTTCTCGACCGTCGGGCGGCGCGAAGGCAGAGACGCTCTCGTTCAACGATCAGACGGTGGCTCTGGGCGTGGAGGAGGCAGCCGCCCTCTCGACGCAGTCACGCCGCGCCGAAGCTCCGAGCGCGCCTGACCTCGAGGATCGCATCACTCCGGTCTCCAAGCCCCACGCCGCACCGCTGCTCGATGAGCGCTACGTCGATGCCGCGCTCGACGCACTCGAACAGAAGGTGTTCTCGGTGCCTGCGCCCAAGCCCGCGAACACGGCCCCACCCGCGGCCACTGCTCCCACTGCCGCTGCCGCAGCGGCCGCTGCCGCACCGCCCGCTGCCACTGCGCCCGCTGCAGTACCCCCCGCCAAGCCTGCTCCTCTGCCGCCGAAGGCCCCGCTGCCCAAGCCCAGCGCGCTGCCCAAGCCTGCGGCCACAATCGTCGACGACGAAGAAGCCACGCGCATGATGGACCTGCCGCGCCTGCTCTCGGGCGCAGCGACGGCTCCCCCGGCTGCACCCACTGCGCCACCCGCCGCCTCTTCCTCCTCCGGCCGTCCTCTGGAGCGACCCCAGCTGGACGGCGATGCCGAGGAGGCCACCCGGATGCACGATGTGCAGATCATGAGCCCGGGCGCGAGCGACGAAGCGACGCGCATCTTCGACCCCGATCCAGCTCCACGCGCGCCGCGCCTCCCGCCGCGCCCCTCGCTCCCCCGCCCCGCCGGCTCAGAGCCTGCCCAGGGCGCGAGTGTCGCCCACGATGCGCCGGTCATCCTCAGCGATCCGACTCCGTACGACGCCCCCGCGGCCGAGCTCCCGTCGGGCGCGCCCCCTCCCCTGCCCCACAGGTCCGATCCGCGTGCCGCCTCGTCATTCGCGGCATCGTCCTTCGCGGCGCCCTCGCTCGCTCCCCCTGCGCCGAGCAGCCCAAGCGCCGCGGGCAGCGCGTCCGGAGTGCGCAGCGACCTCACCGTGCAGCGGGATCGCGTGTCGTCGCCCGCCGCGTCCTCGAACTGGGGACTCTACCTGTTCGCGCTCGCGGTCGCGGCCACGGCAACACTCGTCGTCGCCTTCTTCTTTGCGCGACCGAGCTTCGATCGAGCCATCGCCCAGACGCGCAGCGTGCTCGGCCTCGCGGCGGCTGATGCAGCCAGCGGCCCCACCTTCGATCGGGAGGCTGCCTCGGCGGAGCTGACGCGCATCGCAGCGGCTGCATCCAGCTGCAAGCGCCCGAGTGGCCCCACGGGCGCCGGCCGCGCGCGCGTGCTCTTCCAGATGTCGGGCGCAGCCTCCACGGCCGTCCTCTCCCCGCCGTTTCACGCGTCCGCGAGCGAGGCGTGTCTGCTCGATCTCTTCAAGACCGCGCGTGTGCCGCGCTTCGGTGGCCAGCCGGTCATCGTGACGAAGACGTTCCGCATCGATTGAACTCGCGCGGCCCTTCGCCGCCGAGCACTCCGCTTCAGCCGAAGGTCGAGCTGGCAGGGGCGACTTCCTGCATTCAGCTGGGCGCTTACTTGTGAATGTGGATGAGCGTCCCGGCGCCCATCGCGTCGCTGCTGTAGCTCGCGTGCCAATCCTGAGGCACGTCGGGCAGCGTCCAGTTGAAGACGTAGCGCGCGTCGATGGGCGACAAGTTCACGCAGCCGTGGCTGCGCGGCCGCCCGAAGTCGTCGTGCCAGTAGGCAGCGTGGAGCGCGTAGCCTCCCTGGAAATACATCACCCAGGGCACGTCGCGGAGCTCGTATTCGCTGTCGGCCACGCTGGAGTCCATCGTGGTCGTTACGTGCTTCTGGTAGATGCGGAAGGTGCCCGTCGGCGTGCTGTGCGTCTCCTTGGGGTCTCCCAAGCCGTCGCGCCCGCTCGACACCAAGGTCACGTACACGGGACGGCTCCCCTCGTAGAGCACCAGCGTCTGGCTCAAGATCGAAAGGTCGACCCAGCGCGTGGTGCCGGTCGCAAACCACGGGAGCGTGGAGGGCGCCGCAGCGACCTTCAGATCGGATGAACGCAGGTACGTGCCGTCCGACGCTTCGACCCAGCGTGAGCCGTACGCCTCGCGCACCTTGCCACTGAGCGGCACCAGCTGTCGCCGCACCGCTGTGCCCACGCGCTCCGGGCCGGCCTTCGTGATGCGATAGCGATGAGTGACCTCCGCGACTGGAAACGCCACGGGCAGCGTGACCTTTTCGTTCAGCTCGGCGCCGTGAAATGCCGAGGCGCGGTCGGCCTTGAGCTTGTCGGCGGGGATCAATCGACCATCCACACTCACGGCGAAGCGCCTGGATCCAGCCTCCGGGCCGGCCACGAATGAATCGACGAGCGCGACGCCAGCATGGCGCTTGATTCGACCGGCCATGGCCGCATAGCTCGGCGCCCGGAAGGTCGAGATGTTGGGGACGCGGCGGCCGCCCGAAAGCCACCACGGAACGTCGTCCCGTCCTTGACCGCCGTAGCGCGCGTTCAGATCCGGCGCCTCGAACGGCGTACGCAACGGCCCCGCCGCCCGGCCCTCTGCGTCCAGCGGCACATCGTTGGCGCCGGGCGCCATCTGATCCCACTCCTTGCCGAGCTTCTGGTGATTGCGCAAATGGCGCTCGAGGCGCATCTCGTAGGTCTCTTGCTCCGTCGAAGAAGGGACGCGCAGGTAGTTGGGCGCCACCGCGCGCACGAAGGCGTAGCTGTACGGCAGCGGGCGATTGCGATCAGGGCCGTGCGAGAACGCGCGCACGAGGGGGTGATCCGCTTTGATCGTCGCCTCTTCGTCCTGACAAACGAAGCCAACGGGGCGGACGGCGTACCACCCCCCCTTGCAGCCACCCTGAGCCACCGGGTCCTGCGAGCGGGCCACGTTCTCGCCAACGCGCAAGTATCCAATCGCGTCCGACTCCGGACTGGGGGTCGCCCGCACGCGCGTGGCCAGAGACAGAGGAAACAATCGAGGGCCGTCCGCCGGTGGGACGGGCAGGTGCATCCAGCTGGCCTCGGCGATGGAGCTCGCGGTCGAGGCCATCTTCGAGTGCAGAAGCGCTGGGGAGGCCTGATCTGGCAGCTCGGCGGAGCCGCAGGCGGTGCCCAAGAGCGCGAGCGCGCCCATGCAGGCTAGACCGAGGCGCCACGACCCGGGGCTCGGGGGCGAGTCCTGACAACTTCTGGACACAGTCTTCGTTCCTGCCGAAAGCTCGCGAAAACGGCCAAGAATTTGGCCGACGAGCGGCCTTCTTTGGCCTTGCCAGTTCGGGCCGCGCGGGGGAGAAACGGGCCCAGCGCTACTCAGCGCGGAAAGAATTTCATGGCGAAGGACACGCTCTCGATCACCGACAACCGCACCGGGAAGACCTACGAGGTCCCCATCACCGACGGCACGATTCGAACCGCCGACCTGCGGCAGATCCGCACGAGTGACGAAGACTTCGGGCTGATGGGCTACGACCCGGCCTTCATGAACACTGCCTCCTGTCGGTCGGCGGTCACGTTCATCGACGGCGACAAGGGCATCCTGCGTTACCGCGGCTACCGTGTGGACGAGCTCGCCGAAAAGGCGACCTGGATGGAGACGGCTTACCTCATCCTCAAGGGTGAGCTTCCGAGCGCCCCCCAGCTCGAAGCCTGGGATCAGTCGATCAAGAAGCACACTTTCGTGCACGAGAACGTGCGCGCTCTCTTGAGCGGCTTCCGCTACGACGCCCATCCCATGGGCATGCTGATGGGCGGCGTCGGCGCGCTCAGCACCTTCTACCCCGAAGCCAAGAACGTCCTCGACGCCGACACGCGCCGTCGCCAGATCACGCGCCTCATCGCCAAGGTCCCGACGCTCGCCGCTTGGGCCTACCGCCACAGCCGCGGCCTGCCCTTCGTCTATCCAGATCCGGACCTCAGCTACTCGGCGAACTTCCTGCGCATGCTCAAGCAGAACCAGGAGCCGCACTACGAGCCGCATCCCGACGTCGTGCAAGCGCTCGATGTCCTCTTCATCCTGCACGCCGATCACGAGCAAAACTGCTCCACCAACGTGATGCGCAGCATCGGCAGCTCCCAGGCCGATCCGTACTCGTCGGTGGCTGGCGCCATCGCGGCCCTCTACGGCCCGCTCCACGGCGGCGCCAACGAGGCCGTGCTCCACATGCTCAAGCAGATCGGCAAGCTGGAGAACGTGGCTGACTTCGTGCGCCAGGTGAAGGACGGCAGCGCCGGCCAGCGCCTGATGGGCTTCGGCCACCGCGTCTACAAGAACTACGATCCGCGCGCCAAGGTCATCAAGAGCTTGGCCGAGAAGGTGTTCGCCGTCGTCGGCAAGAAGAACCCGCTGCTCGAGATCGCCCTCGAGCTCGAGAAGATCGCGCTTTCGGACGAGTACTTCATCAGTCGCAAGCTCTACCCCAACGTCGATTTCTACTCGGGCCTCATCTACGAGGCGCTCGAGATCCCGGTCGAGATGTACACGGTGATGTTCGCCATCCCGCGCACGGTAGGCTGGCTCGCCCAGTGGGAAGAGATGATCACCGACAAAGAGCAGAAGATCGCTCGCCCGCGCCAGATCTACACCGGCTACGACGAGCGCAAGTACGTCGACATCAAGAGCCGCAGCTGAGCGTCTCGCTCACCTACCCTCGGGCGCCCCGGGTTCGTCACCCGCGCGGCGCCCGTTTCATTGTTGGCCTCCCGTTCACCTCGGGTAGAGGGCTCGCAGGCGCGCTGCTTCTCGCGGCGTCGGTCGCAGACGCAGCGGACGGCCGGCCTCGATCGGCACCGGGTACATCACGTCGCGCGGGTCGTCCGTGTGCGACAGGCCGAGGAAATGCCCCATTTCGTGGAGCACGACCGCATCGAGCGCGCGCGTGGCGCCGGGGTCACGCAAGCGCGGATCCTGCCCATTGATTCTCATGTCGGCCTCACGGATCCCCGGCGTTTGACTCACGTCCCGCTGGTGGATTTCAGTGCGCGCCAGGATCTCCTGCGGCCCGCACGGCGCAAGCGCACTCTCTCCTTGGTCTGCGCACCAGTGCCCGCTTTCGATGCGCACGACGTTCATGCCATCGGCCGTCATCGGATGCCGCACCCCATCACTCAGGAAGCGCGCTCGAGGCAAGGCGCATGCGCACGCCTCTCTCCAAACACTCACAGCCCATTCCAAGCTCTTCGCCAGCTCGGCGTCGCTCCGCCTCAGAGCCGGCGCGCCCACCACGCGCACGACCACCTCGCTGTCCCGCCAACGCAGCGCCTCGGGCGGCGCCTCTTCCTGCCGCGAGCAGCCCAGCAGCGAGACTGCCAGCAGCAAAACCGGGATCATCCTTCTTTGCAGAGCGTCTCTCTTTTCGGGGGCGCACCGCCGTATGGCCAGCGGCGCGAGCCACCGCCCCCCAGCGTAAGGCCCTGCGTCACGACCCCTGTTCCGCGACACACTCCCGCATCTCAACGGCGAGCGGCATGCAGGTGTCGTCACTCCAGGTCAGCTCCGTTCCGTCGCAAGAATAGTCGTGGGCGCCGGGATGCTCTTCTGCGCACGCGAGGAGCGCCAGCAGCTCGTCGGGACATAGAGCGTAATAGAGATCGCGCGCCCCGGCGTAACACGAGGCGACACAGCCCTCCTCGGTGGTCTCCCCGCTGCTGTAACACGGCTTGATCTCCTCGAAGCTCGCGCAATCGGCCTCGCAAAAAGCTCGCATGCGCTGGTCGAGCTCCGGATCGAGACCCGGTGCACCGCCGCTGCTGCTCGCTGGCGCGCCGCCCGAGCCGGCACCACCCGAAGCTGCACCACCCGTGGCCGCGCCTCCACTCGCTGGCGCTCCACCCGAACCCGCACCACCGGTCCCGGTGCTGCCTCCCGCTCCCACGGGGTCATCCCCGCCGCTGCCGGTGTTGGTCCCGCCCGAGCCTAGGCTGCCGCCGCTGCCGTCGCCGTCGAGGCCTTTCAGAATGTCGATCGTGGCTTCGTGCCGGCTGGAGCAAGCTTCCGGGCAAGCCTCCACCGTGTCGGGCACGAATGCGACCGTGACGAACCCGCTCGTCACGACCGATGACTCGTAGGTCTCGGGCGCAACGTTGACGTGCAGTCTCCCCACGCACTCGCCCCGCGTCGCCACAAATACCCCTCCCCAAAGGACATCCTCACCTCGCCCGACCTCCTGGTGGAAGGTCCACTCGGTGCTCGCAACTTCGATCGGTCCACTGTAGACGTTGCCCGGAGTGCAACCTCCGGGCGGACCATCACCGGTGACGAACGGCTGCTCGTCGGTCGCCGCCCCGACGAACTCGGCCCCGACGCCCAGGCCGACTGCTTCACAAGAGACGGTATGCGGTGGAACTGGTGCAACGCCGGTCTGCTCGCCGAGCACGACCCGCACGCGATCTCCTTGCTCCACCATAACCGGCCTGCACGGCCCGCCGCAGGAAAGCGTAAGCTGAATCGTCAGCAGACCTCCCCCCAGCAAGACACTCGCTCTCATTTGACCACCGGTCGAATGTCGAGAATCAGCGACGCGCCAGCCGCCGCCTCGCATCACGACCCCTGACGTTCTTCCCAGCAGTCGCGCATCTCGACCGCAAGCTGCTCGCAGCTCGGGTCGGCCACGACGAGTTCGGTTCCCTCGCACGAGTAGGCTTGAGCACCGGGGTGCTCCTCAACGCATTCAAGGACCGCCAAATACTCCTCCGGACAGAGGGCGAAATATTTGGTTCGAACCCCCCAGTAGCACTTGCTCTCACAGTCTTCCTGGCTGGTCCCCTGGGGGTAGCATCCTTGGACCTCGGCGTAGTCTGCGCACTCGGCATCACACGAGGCTTGCATGCGCTGTTCGAGAGCCGCGTCGAGGACTGGCGCACCGCCACCAGTTCCGCCAGTGGCAGCTCCCCCGCTGGCGCTCACCCCGCCTACCCCGGCTCCAGTTCCCCCACCGCTCGCGCCCGACTCTGTACCGCCTGAGCTGAGACCGCCGCCGTTTTCAGTACCGCCACTGGCTCCGCCCGCGCCTGCTCCGCCCGAGCCGGCTCCACTCGAGCCCCTGATCACTTCCACGGTGGCGGCGTGCCGACTGGAGCATTCCTCAGGGCAGGAGGTGCCGGCCTCCGGACTGAAGCTCACCGTGAGAAAGTCCTCCTCCGCCGCATGAACGTCCAATCGGACCCGGCCGGTGCACGCGTCTCCGCGCTTCACGGTAAACCCTCCGCCCCAAATGGTCGCCCCCAAGCTTGCGATGGGCTCGAAGGTCCAGTCGCTCACCACACTGATCGGTCCGGTAAAGATGGGCGGGATGCAGCCTGATGCCCACGGACCTGAGTCGATAGGCCCCAAAGTACGGGTTCTCGCGATTTCGCCGATGAACTCCGCCCCCACTCCGAGCCCGACCGCATCGCATGGGACGTCGTCCGGATCCTCCGCCGGCCCGATCACCACGCGGACGCGATCCCCCACCTCGACTTCTGGTGCGGGACACGAACCACAGGACATGAGAAGCGGGATGCCCAAAGTCAGCCCGGCGGCACGGGCGACCCCTGTCACGGGACCACCGCTTGGAAATTGAGCTCGAGCACCGCACCGGCTGGCGTCGGCTCTTGCCATCACGAGCCCTGACGCTCGACCACACAATCTCGCATGGCTTGCACGGCCGCCTCACACGCGAGGTCCCCCCAAACGACGGTCGTGCCGTCGCAGGTGTAGTCGAACGTGTCGGGGTGCTCCTCGGTGCATGACAGCACGCTCACGAGTTCATCCGGACAAAGTGCATGGTAGGTGCCCACCACGGCAGAATAGCAGGTGCTCCAGCACTCCTCTTGGTCGCTGGCTTGGCTCGAGTGGCACTGCTCAGTCTGCTCGAAGCTCGAGCAGTCGCCTTCGCAGAAGGCCTGGATGCGCTCGTCGACATCGGTCTCGAGGCCTGAAGTGCCCCCACCGCCGTCACCGGAAGACGAGCCGCCACTGGCGCGCGCACCCCCTGAACCTGAAACAGCACCGCCGCTGGCGTTGCCTCCCGCTCCTACGTCCGCCCCGCCGCTGTTCGAAGCACGACCGCCCGAGCCCGAAGATCCGCCGCTCGCGTTGCCCCCCGCTCCCACCAAGCCCTCACCAGGCGTGATCTCGATGCTGGCGGCGTGGCGACTCGCGCATTGCTCCGGGCACGCGGCGCCTGGATCGGGCGCAAAGCTGATCTCGATGAATCCGCCGCCCTCCGCTTCAGGGTCCGGAGCGACGTCGAACCGGACCTGGCCGGTGCACTCGCCGCGACGCGCGGCAAACACCCCGCCCCAGAGGGCCCCCCCATCCGAGGGCTGTAGCTCGAAGGTCCATTCGCTGGCGATGCTCACCGGGCCCGAATAGGTGGCGGGATCGCAGCGGTGCCCTGGCCAGGCGTCGGGCGGCGCGAGCACCAGTTCCTTGGTCACCTCGCCCGTGAGTGCTGCTCCGACACCCAGGCCTAGCTCATCGCAGGAGACCGTATAGGGGGCGCGGGCCGCGCGTCCGCTCTGCTCCCCCACGACGACCTGAACATGATCCCCGACCTCGACGCCAGCCCGGGGACAGGACCCGCAGGCCACCAGGGCCTGCAGCGTCAAGACCCCCCCGAGCGAGGCGCGCAGCTTCATTTGATCACCGCACGGATCTCGAGCCCGAGCGAAGCACCCGCCAGTGCCTCGAACTCCACGGTTTGCCCTGCTCCCTGCAAGAAGCTCAACATGGGCAGCGCGGTGCAGCCAACCACGCATCCGACTCCGCCCCCGACGCAGTCATTGTAGGTCCCCTGACCCGGGGCGATCGATGCGGTGCTCGTGCTCAGCGTACCCGCGAGCGACGTGGTCTGCTTGAGCGAGTAGGCGAGCCCACAGCTCGCAGCGCTCGGGATCGCAGGGCCGAGCTCGGCTTCCATGGCGGCCATCGCGATGGCATCGAAGTTGTCGATGCGCAGGATGAAGAGCTCCGGGCACAGGTCGCCCGGCGGCGACGTATTGGTGTCGAAGGACAACGTCGTCGTGACGTTGCCGCCCAACCCCACCCCATTGAGCACCACGTCCGGCGGACAACCGACCTGGCAGCTGCCGTCGGGGGCGGTGACGAGGCCAGGCGGGCACATCTGGCAGTCCTCGGCCCGCAGACGGCGCGCGTCGGCCGGTGGAGGCCCGAGCACCCCGGCGAGGAAGGGATCGTTCTGGCCCACGAGGAAGAGCTCCGCCACGGTTGGCGCCACCGAGAGGGTATCCGTCACCTGATGCAGAGCTAGCACTCGGGCGCGGTCGCACCAGCTCGTACTTGGAGTGCTCTCGAGCATCGCTTGATTCAGGCCCATGTAGATCTTCCGCTCGTCGATCGGGTCCACGAGGATGGGCGGGGGGCCCATGGTGACGGGGAAGCTCTCCAAGCCCTCGGCCCACACTTGAGCCATACGGCGAATGGCAGGCCCCGGGAGCGCAACCCGCTCGAGGCCGGAGTCCGTGTTGTTGTAGTTGCCTCCCGCGAGGATGAGGGGCAGAGCGCCGACCGGAGGCGACCCTGAGGAGCTGGAATGCATCCAGAAGTCGGCATCGTACGGCGCGACGGCGGTATTCCCGAGCCCGCTGCCGTCGAAGACGTCGTGAAAGAGTGTGGCGAATCGCCCGATGCTCCGGAAGCGTTCGCGCCCGGTCGAGGTCGATAGAGTCGAGCCGCGCAGGTTCGTATCCCAGCACCAGGGACCACTCGTCGCGACCAGCGGCGGCGTGCAGAAGCCAGGCCTGTTGCCCTGCAACGTGGCCCCGTTCACTCCGAACTGTGCAGCATTGAACCAGTGGTACACGGCTCCGCCCGCGACCTGACCGGTGATGAAGTCGGCGAAGGCCTCATTGAGATTGACCACGGGACTCGTGTAGCCAGCGGTATTGAAGATGGTTCCCCATACGAGATGATCGATGGATTCCATGTTCCAATCCTGCATGAGAGAGCACAGGAGGTAGTGGCCGTACTCGTGCGTCATCGTGTGTCGCGTCTTCGTGTGCGGCGAGCTCTCGGGAACGACGATGTCCGAGTTGAAAAGGACGGAGGCACCTACGTACGCGACCGTACCGGCGATGGCGACCGCAGCCGTGCCGAGGCCGGGCAGAACGGCAGCCACTACCGTTCCTCCGATGCCACCGCCCAGCGCTGCCGCCATGGCTGCCGTGTCCGAGAAGGAATTCGCGTAGTTCAGACAGGGTGCGTAGGGCAGCTTTCCGTCACTGTCCGACTGCGAGAACGTTTCGGCCCATGCTCCACCGAGGATGCGCGCCTGCTTCGGCGTGAATCCGATCACTTGTTTGCTGTACTGGTACACGTCATCAGCTTGATAGAGCATGCTCACGCGCGGGTGCTCGGAGAGCACGAGGTGAGCGCGCTGAGCCGTGACGTGCGGGAGCCAGCTGAATGGTAGCCCTTGCTGTCCCGTAGCCGGATCCCAGCTGCGGAAGTCGCAAAGGCCGCTCGGCACCAGAAAATCGGTGATGATGGCTGCCGGTGAGCCGAGCTCCATACAGAGGCCATTGCCCCGAATATTGTTCTGGGCAATCTCGAGGTTCACTGCGCCGAACAGGTTCGTCCGCCCCTGCTCCTCGGAGGGGATCATCGGTCCGAACCATTGGAGCATCGTCACTTCCACGCCCTCGGCCGCAAGCGGCGCACCCCGCCACGGGCCCCAAGCCCGGATCAGCGGCGTTCGGCCGAAGTCCGAGTCGAGGTTGAGCGCCTGCATATGGAACGTGATGAGTGCTCCGCCGTTCAACTCGACGCTCAGGTCCCCAAACGCCTGCCCGAACCAAGCCGCCGCGTCCTGCGCTGCCTGCCCGACCCATGACAAGACATCCGTCACGATCTTGGCGACGAATGCGTTCTCCCCAATGGCTGGAGGGGGTGCGAAGGCATCGGCCTCGTAGCTCAGGTAGCGAAAGCCAGACGCCTTCAGCTGATCGAAGTCGACCGAACCCTGCGGCGTGCGCACGGATGCCGGCGGGTCACGCAGGATGACCGCTTCGAAAATCTCGCGATCCCCGTCGACCTCAGTGCTGGTGAGGGCGTCGATCATCTTGTTGTACGTGATACCCGGGATGAGCGCCGGCACGAACTGGCCGCGACCATCACCGGGATTCGTGATGGCGCCGCAGCGATCATCGAACTTCGAGAGCTCGTCGGCAAAGAGGGGGCGCTGCAGACGGTGGATGAACAGCTTGCGAAGCGCGTAGAGGTCGTCCTCGTCGGCGACGTAGACCCAAGCATAAAAGAGCGTGGGCCGGTTTTGCGCATCCCGTTCGGCTACCTTCGGCCGCGTGGACCAGTCGAAGTTCTCCACCATCGAGTACGTCTCGGCGGGGGTGAGCAGCTCCAAGAGCTCGCCACAGCTGCCATCTTTGGTGATGGGAGCCAGCACGCTCACTGGGTACCCCGGACTCGGGGTGACCGTGACGTCCAAGGAGTCGGCGCGCCGAGTCGTGGCAGCGGGCAGTCCGTCACTGCAGCTCACGAAGTGCATCGTGCGCCCGAGATTCAGCTCTTGCGCCGTGGCCGGCTGCGCCGTGGACGAACCGCCTTGATACGTACAGATGACCTCCGTGCCGCCCGCCTCGGAGAAAGTCAGGGTTACGATGCCGTTGCCCAGCGTGCCGCCACTCACGGGATACGTTGCGGGGAGCTCGAAACTCACAGCGGTACCGAGCGTCTTCGTCACCGTCACTGGACCCGTCGCGTCGCCGGGCACGTCCACCTGCGAGCTCGACAGTGACGGACTCGGCAGCTCGTACACGGGAGTACCGGGAGCCGGCGGCATGTAGGCTGTCGGCCCGAGCACTGCCGTCCAGTCCATGGGATATTTGGCCACGACTGCGTCCGGCTCGAACGTCACGGTTTTGCCGTGGATGAACGCCCGGTGCCCTGCAGGACGGGCAGCACTGAAGAGCAAGTCGGCGTTGGGCGCGATGAGGGCACCGGTAAAGCTCGCCTCGATGCGCGCGAGCGTCGTGCCCAGGTAGCCCACGATGAGCTGAGGGATACCACGGTCGGTGGCGCCAATCGCGCCACGATGCGTGAATGCCTGCTTGATGATGACCTGGACGGGGCCCGCGGTGCTTGCGATGCGCAGCTGAGACTGCGGCTCGAGCAGCACGCTGTCGAACACGTAGATGCCTGATTGCAGAGTGAGCGTGCCGCGCGGGCGCACGATGAGCGCGCCGTACGTTCCCGGTGCGAGCAGCTTGCGCGTGTCGCCCTCGACGGTGATGGGCCCCTGGCTGGTCGCCGGCGCCTTGACGCTCCAGGTCTTGGTCTCCCGCGTGATGGGACGATTCGCCTGTACGGTGCCGGTCACGACCGATCCGGTCCCACGCACGACGGACCCGCCGGCAATGGCGTTGCCCTCCACGCGCGAGCGATCCCGCAGCCGTAGTGCCAAGGCCGAGCGCACCGTGCCGACCCGCGCGTCATAGCCGACGATCAGCTCACCACGATTGGCCGAGGAATCACCGACGATCGACGCGCGATCACCCAGCGTGAGTGCATTACGCGCGACGACGGAGGCGTTCTCCCGCGAGATTTCTGTCGGGAGCTCGACGCTGAGCGACAGTGTTTGCTCGGTGGGGGTGACGGCCTGCTCCGACTGGCGAACCTGGTCACCCAAACCCCGCGCTGGATCGCTTTCCGAGCTGCCGCAGCCTGTCAGCGCCAGGAGGCCGACGACCACGGCACCCAAAAGAAGCAACACCCACGAGTCCCGCACCCTCTTCACCATCCGCATAGCTCCCGCTTCTAGGGTTCCTGAAGCGCTCATGCAAGCAAATCACGCCACCCAAAAACGCGATGATTTGGGGAGACGACCAGTCAGCGGCCCTTTGATTGAGCTCGACTGACGATTCTGTCTTTTTTATCCACTCGCCTTCACCAGCTTTGCTGGGGCTCGCACGAAACTAAGGCCAGACTTTATCGCGAGGCTCATTCGCAGTGAGCCTCGCCCAACAACAAGGGCAGCGCCACCTCGCGCAAAAGTGGCCACCCGTAGCCCGAACGGCCCTCAGCTCCTCGGGGCCCGGCGGGCGAAGAGAGGATCAACGCGAGTGGATTTCGCTGTAATTTCGTGCAGTCGGCGGGATGGGCGGCGTGTGCCCGCGTCGGGGGCGAGAGGGATGCGAAGGCGCTCGTGTGCGCGCGTTCTTTCGGGGCGACCCCGTGAACGCTCGAAGCGGTCTAGTATCGTTCGATGAGAGGCCACGCCGCTTCGCTGCCAGCAGGCACGACGTACGCTTGCGCGGTGCGGCCGTCTTCGAGCTCGACGGCGACGCGCTGGTAGAGCGTGGGGCAATCTTCGAAGCGATCGAGCTCCGCCAGGTGAGCGACGTCGACCGCATAGAGCTCGCCCGCGACCGATTCATTCGAGAGGGGCACCCGCACGAGACCGGGATATCCGTCTTGGTAGCGAATCAAGCGGTAACCGGGCGCCGTGCGCACGACGCCTCGCGGACGAGCGCGAGAAAGCACGTGCGCATTCTCGTAGCCGGATTTCAGCGACCCGTAGACGAAGAGCTCTACCTCGGATGAGGCGGCTTTCCGAGCCGTTCGTGGCTTCGTCATGAGGCGCCCTGGGAGGGCCTGGGGCGGGCGGCGGGGAGCATGGTCGGAACGCTCGATCCAGAGTATAGACGCGCCATGACGACCGCCAGAGAGCTCATGGATCGCGCACGCTCCAAACTTGCCGAGAACCCCGGTCTCGCCGACCAGATCGGGGCCACCTACAAGTTCGAGCTCAGCGGCGACGGCGGTGGCACGTGGCTAGCCACGCTGACGAACCCGCCCAAGATCGAAGAAACGGACGGCTCGGCCGACTGTACCCTGAAGCTTTCGGCCTCCGACTACGTCGACCTCATGGAAGGCCGCGTCGAAGCGCCGCAGCTCTTCTTCGCCGGCAAGCTGCAGATCGAAGGTGACCTCGGCTTGGCCATGAAGCTCGGCTCGCTCGCTTCGCTGCTGGTCTGAGGCCAAAGGCCATGGTCGTCGCCTATTTCGGCCCCGTCGCCACGAACACTCACGCGGCAGCCCTGAAGGCCTTCGGGCCCGCCGCCACCTACGAGCCGCGCATCACGGTGACCCAGGTGTTCGAGGCGGTGGCATCGGGCGCGGCCGCACACGGCGTCGTTCCCATCGAGAACTCCACCGAAGGCGTCGTGCGCGAGACGATGGATTGCCTGATCGAGCGCACCCCCGTGATCGAGCTCGAGCTCGAGCTCGAGATCCGGCACGAGCTCCTGGGACCGAGTGGCCTCACGTTGGCCGGCATCCGTCACGTGGTGTCGCATCCACAAGCGCTGGCCCAGTGCCGCCTGTGGCTCGAGCAGCACTTGCCCGGAGTCGAGCGCGAGGTCGCGACCTCGACGTCGGCAGCGGCCCAGCTGGTGCGCTCCCGAACCGACAGCGCTGCCATCGCCGCCCCCCTGGCGGGCACGCACTATGGCCTGGTGAGCTTGGCTTCCGGCATCGGCGATCGCGCGGGCAATGCCACGCGCTTCGTGGCCATCTCACTGAAGAGCCCGCCACCCTCCGGCCACGACCGCACCACATTGGTCTTCACCACCCCGCACGAGCGGGGCGCCCTTCGCAGCGCACTCGGCATCTTCGACGATGCCGGCGTCAACATGACCCGCATCGAGAGCCGCCCACTGCCATCACGGCGCTGGGAGTACGCGTTCGTCGTCGACCTCGAAGGGCACGAGCACGATGCAGCCTTGGTGCGTGCCCTGGACGAGCTTCGCTCGCGCGACATGCTGGGCAAGGTACTCGGCAGCTACCCCAAGGCATCGTGAACCTGCTCCTCCTGCTGCCCGCCGAGGTCGCCGGCGAGAGCGCCACCATCGAAGGGCGACGAGCGCGACACGTGCTCGACGTGCTCAGCAAGCAACCTGGCGACCATCTGCGCATTGGGGTCTTGGGGGAAGGGGTGGGCGCAGCCACCGTGGTCGAGGCCGACCGCCCGCGTGGTCAGGTGCGCGTCCAGCTGGGGCCACGCCAAGCACTCCCTCGACCCACCACCTCGCTCATCCTCGCGCTGCCACGCCCGAAAGGGCTGTCGCGCATCGTGCAGCTCGTGGCGTCCTTTGGCGTGCGGCACGTGGATCTGATCGCAGCGCACAAGGTCGATCCAGCCTACTTCTCGTCGCCTCGCCTGCATCCCGAGCGCCTCGGCGACGACGCTCTGCTCGGTCTCGAGCAGGGCGGCTTGGTGCACCAGCCGAGCTTCACCGTGCATCGCTCCTTCGGGCGCTTCGTCACGACGCTGGCGGAGCGGCCGTCCACGGCGGAAACGCGCGTCGTCTTTCATCCAGTGCCGGGCACGCACCTCGGCCATGTGTTCGCTGCCGACGATGCCGCTCAGCCGAGCGACGCCGTCACCCTCGCCTTCGGCCCTGACGGCGGCTTCGTGCCAGAAGAGCTCGAGCTGCTGGCTCTAGCCGGATTTCGCGCGGCGAGCCTGTGCGGACCCATCCTGCGCACGGAAGTGGCCGTCGCAGCAGCGCTCGGCCAGCTCGAACTCTTGCGACACCTCGCGGGCCACCTTCCGGCCGCCGACGGCTCGTGATTTGCTCTCCGGTGCATGTCACGTCTGATTGGCTACTTTGCTCGCGGCTGCTTGGTGCTCCTGCCCGTGGCGGCCACCGCGTACGTCATCTACTTCGTCGTCACGGCCGTCGATGATCTGCTGGGGCTCTCGGTTCCAGGGCTCGGACTGCTGATCGCCGTTGCTCTGGTCACGGGCGTCGGATTTTTCGTCTCCAACGTGGTCGGTCGGCGCCTCTACGGCTTCTTCGACGCGCTCATGAGCCGCTTGCCCGTGGCGAAGCTGCTCTACACTTCCGTGCGTGATCTGGTGCAGGCCTTCGTCGGCGAAGAGCGCCGCTTCGGCCGGCCCGTCGCCGTGACGCTCGTACCGGGCCAGCCCACCAAGGTGCTCGGCTTCTTGAGCCGCACCAGCGTGCCCGCGCTCGGGCAGCTGGATCACGTGGTGGTCTACGTACCGCAAGCCTACAACATCGGCGGCCAGGTTCTGCTGGTGCCGAGCTCTCAGGTAGAACCACTCGACGTGGCGCCGTCCGAGCTTTTGGCGTTCCTGCTGAGCGGCGGCGCGTCCGGGCTTGGAGCGACCCAGATGCCGCCCCCCGTCCAGTCCGTGTGACGTTCACGTTTCGAGCAGCGGCTTTGGGGCGAATCCGACGGGCTGCAGCGTGAGCGCGCCGGCATTTCGTGCCGCTCTCGCGCCACCTTGCATTGACGAACCGATCCTTGTCCGCCCATCCTAGGGCCCACGATGTCGGATCTGGCACCCCTCTTCGAGAACAACCGCGCTTGGGCCATGGAAGCCGTCCACAGGGACCCAGGCTTCTTCGAGCGCTTGGTGGCGCAGCAAACGCCGCGTTACCTCTGGATCGGCTGCGCCGACAGTCGCGTGCCGGCCAACCAGATCTTGGGGCTCGATCCGGGCGAGGTGTTCGTGCACCGCAACGTGGCGAACCTGGTCGTGCACACGGACTTCAACTGTCTGTCGGTCGTGCAGTATGCAGTCGACGTGCTGAAGGTCACGGACGTCATCGTCTGCGGCCACTACGGGTGCGGCGGCGTTTTGGCTGCCCTCGGGCATCAATCTTTCGGACTCATCGACAACTGGATCCGCAACATCAAGGACGTCGCGCGCCGGCACGAGGCCGAGCTCGAGGCCCTCGAAGAGAGCAAGCGCGGCCCGCGCTTGGTCGAGCTGAACGTGCGGCAGCAAGTCGAGAACCTCGGCCATACGAGCCTCATTCAAGACGCCTGGGCGCGCGGCCAGTCGGTGACCATCCACGGCCTCGTCTACTCGCTCAAAGATGGCCTCTTGCGCGACCTCGAGGTCAACATCGACAGCAGGACGCAGCTCGAGAACATCTACCTCGTGAACGCGCGCTGACGCAGCTCGGCGGCGGGGAAATCGAGCGCGGACGGCATCTCGAGGTCGTCGGCTCGCCGCGCGGGCGCGCCTACGCCCCGCGCTTCGGCCACGAACGGCAAAAGGCCTGCTCCGCCAAACGGCGAAGCAGGCCTGTGCTGCTCGAGGAGGGTCGCCTCAGAATACGCCGTCGGCGTGCACGGCCAGGCCGATCGTCGACGTGAACCAGAGGTCGGTATCGCCGCCCCCTCCGTCGATCAACCCGAGCCCGGGTGCCGTCGTGGCTTCGAGGCGATTATCCCAGCGCAGGACGACGTTGTCGATGTCCTTCACCGGCTTCACGTCCAGCGTGAGGGTTGCCGTCACGAGCTCGCTGCTGTCGACATCGGTGCTGAAGTCGAGCCATTCGACGCGACCCGCGACTCCGAACATCGGATTGAAGGCGTAGCCGGCGGCGAGGCTGAGACCGTAGAACGTGTTGCCACCGAACAGCTCACCCGGAGCATCCTGGATGTTGAGGTCGGCGTTGAAGACCAAGGACAGGTCGCCAGCACCGTAGGTCACCACCAAGTCGAAGAAGCGATCGAACAGCACGTTCTGCTCGCCCAAGGTCTGCAAGGTACCCACGTAGAGGCCGAGGTCGCCCGCCGAGACGGCGAGCTGGAGGCCAGCTTGCAGGTCGCTTCCGGCCGCGAGCGACACGGTGTTCACGTCGTCGACCAAGAGAGCCTTCAGGGTCACCGTGTCCGACAGGGCGAACGCGGCGCGCAGACCCGTGTGCCAGAAGGGCTGCATCGCATAGTAAAGAGCGCCGCGGGTGTAGTTGAGGTTGATCCAGCTCTCCGCCACCTCGGCGCCGAAGATGGTGCCGAACTGACCGAAGTCGAGGGTGAGCTTCTCCATGGGCATCCAGGTCACGAAGGCCTGCGTGATGTTGTCGATGCCGAAGATGCCGTTGTCGGTAGCGTAGAACTTCGTCACGCCGGGGCCGAAGCGGAGGCTGGTCGTGACGCCGAACTGCTTGCCGGAGTACGCGAGATCGACACCGGCGAAGGCCAAGCCGAAGCCGTTCTCCGCGGTGAAGCCACCGGCAGGATTGACGGCGCTCGAGTCGTAGGCACGCCAAACCGGGGAGGCGCTGCCGACCTGCGCGGTCTGCACGCTCGCGTACGCGTCGCCGAACACCATGTACGAGAACTCGCCACCGGCGGCTTCTTCCTCGGCGGGGGCCTCTTCGGGCGCCGGCTCGGCGGCAGGCGCCGGCTCAGCGGGGGCCTCTTCCACCGCGGTCGGTGCGTCCGCGGGTGCTTCGTCCGTAGCGGGCGCCGGGGCTGCTACCTCGGCCGTGGCCGACGCTTCAGCGGTCGGGGCCGCCGTCGTGGCCGGCTGCTCAGCCGGGGCCGCAGGCGTCTGCGCCCACGCACTCCCAGCGGAAAGCAGCATCACTGCACTCGAAACCACCCCCGCGCTCACTCCTCGATAAAGGCTCATCAAATTCTCCTTGGATTAGGTCGTCGGACCAGCTGCACCGAGGCGCGTCATGGGGCCCGTTGCGACCCGCTGAACCGATGACCGATTCTTTAGCCAGCCGTTCATTTCACGATTATTTCGAGGTGGTTTTCCCGCATGTAACGCCCGAAATGTCGGAAAAGATTCGCCGATCAAGAACAATTTCACAGCATTATCCAGACGTTAGACAGGAGCCGGAGTCCGTCCAGGCAGCCCAACTCCCCATGCGGGCCTTTCTGGCGACTTGCGCCCAGCGCCCCACATCAGAGCCAGATCCGGCTGCAGGAACAGGGTTCGCGGCCTGGTTTCGGCCTCGGACGCGGAAACTCGAGCGAAACAAACGTCCGGAACGGCGGGCTCAGGAACGCTGCTTCGCACCCGTTTCTGCCTTCGCAGGCCGGCTGAGTAGGCCGCTCGGCATGGTCGCGCGGGTTTCGGCGGCAGCCGGTCTGAGGGCATTCTCACAAAGCGAGACGGCCCGCCGTGGAGCGGGCCGTCGGGAGGCAACGGTGGGTCGCGCCCACGGAGCCATCAGTAGCGGTAGCTGTCGGGCTTGAACGGTCCCTCGACCGGAATGCCGAGGTACTGAGCCTGCTTCTGCGTGAGCTTCTCGAGCTTGGCGCCGAGCTTGCCCAGGTGAAGCGCGGCCACCTTCTCGTCGAGCTTCTTGGGCAAGAGGTGCACGCCGAGCGGAAACTTCTCGGTGAAGAGGGCGATCTGCGCCAGCACCTGGTTGGAGAAGCTGTTCGACATCACGAACGAGGGATGTCCCGTCGCACAGCCGAGGTTCACGAGGCGGCCGCGGGCCAGGACGATGAGCTTTTTGCCGTCGGGGTAGATGAAGTGATCCACCTGCGGCTTGATGTTCTCTTCGACGATGTCCTTGCGACCTTCGAGGTAGGCAATGTCGATCTCGCTGTCGAAGTGACCGATGTTGCAGACGATCGCCTCGTTCTTCATCGCGTCGAGGTGCTGTGGCTTGATGACGTCGCAGCAACCCGTCGCGGTGACGAAGATGTCGCCCTGGGCAGCCGCGTCGTCCATCGTGACCACTTGGTAGCCCTCCATCGACGCCTGAAGCGCGCAGATGGGGTCGATCTCGGTCACCAGCACGCGCGCGCCGAGGCCGCGCATGGCCTGGGCGCAGCCCTTGCCCACGTCGCCGTAGCCCGCCACGACGCAGATCTTGCCGGCGAACATGACGTCCGTGGCGCGCTTGATGCCGTCGGTGAGCGACTCGCGGCAGCCGTAGAGGTTGTCGAACTTGCTCTTGGTCACTGAGTCGTTGACGTTGATGGCCGGGCATTTCAGCCTGCCCTCGCGGAACATGTCGTAGAGGCGGTGGACGCCCGTGGTCGTCTCCTCGCTGAGGCCGCGGATCGGGTCAGTGCCCTCGAAGAGCTGCGCATGGCGCTGATGGATCCAGATGGTGAGATCTCCACCGTCATCGAGGATCATGTTCGGGCCCTTGCCGCCCGCGAACGCGTAGATCTGACGCTCCAGACACCACTCGTACTCCTCCTCGGTCTCGCCCTTCCAAGCAAAGACGGGCACGCCGGTCTTGGCGATGGCAGCGGCGGCGTGATCCTGAGTGGAGAAGATGTTGCACGACGTCCAGGTGACCTCGGCGCCGAGGTCCACGAGCGTCTCGATCAGCACCGCCGTCTGGATCGTCATGTGGAGACAGCCGGCGATACGAGCACCCTGCAGCGGCTTTCTGTCGCGGTACTCGGCGCGAATCGCCATGAGGCCCGGCATCTCCGTTTCGGCGATGGAAATTTCCTTCCGACCCCAGTCGGCCAGGGTCATGTCGTGGACGCGGTAGGTGGCGCCCTCTTCCGTGCGGACGTGGGTCTCGATGGCAACGTGCTTGTTCATGAACGGGGGTGTCCTTCTGGTCTGCCCGAGCCCTCACGGGGCCAGCGCATGGCCGGGGGTATAGTGATCCGCGCTCCGGACACCAGGCCTTTTTGCAGCATTTTCACGGAGCCCCATCCGCTTCGGCCGGCCTTTGATATGGTCTCCTCCACATGGATCGGTTCGGGCAGTTCGACCAGGCCTATTACGACCGCTTCTACTTGTCGCCGAAGACGCGCGTCGTCTCGCCCGAGGAGCACGCAAACCTGGCCAAGTACGTGTTTGCGTTCGCGAAGTACAACGGCATTGAAGTGCAGAGCCTGCTGGACGTCGGGGCCGGCGTCGGCCTCTGGAAGTCGTGGGTCGAGAAGCACGCCAAGACGACGCGCTACCTCGGCACCGAAGTCAGCAAGGCCATGTGCGAGAAGCACGGCTACATGAACCGCGACATCGCGCGCTGGCGTGACCGTGAACAGCACGACCTCATCGTCTGCCAGGGGGTTCTGCAGTACCTCCCCGACCCGGACGTCGCTCCGGCGGTCGCCAACCTCGCGGCCATGTCGCGTGGCTTGCTCTATCTCGAGGTGACGACGCGCTTCGACCTCCGTGAGCGCACCGATGCCGAACGCACCGATCAGAACATCCACGTGCGAAACGGCAGCTACTATCGGGGTATTCTGCAGAAGCACTTCGTCCAAGTGGGCGCGGGGCTCTGGTGGGTCAAGGAACTGACCCCGCCCTTCTTCGAGCTCGAGATGATCGGTCCCAGCAAGTGAGCCAGGAGTCGTTCGATCCATGAAGCGCTTCATTCGCCCCATCCTGAGCGTCCTGCTCTTGGTTCTCACCGCCCTCGGCCTGCACAACGTGTACGCTGACCACACGCTCGTAGAGGAGCGAGCCAAGGCGCTCGCTTGCGACACCTGCACGCCCTCGCTCTCGCAGCTCGGCAAGAGCCCGATCAGCCATCAGTACTTCTTTGCGACGCCGAGCGGCACCGTGATGGTCGAGTGCAAGCGCCCATTCATTTTCTTTGGCACCTACGAGTGCCAGCGCAGCGGGCACTAGCCACTCGGCGAGCGTGCGCTCTCGCGTTGACAATGCGCAGCCACTTGCAAGGCTCCGGCCCCCGAGCACTGCCCATGTCCAACGATCTGCCTCCTCCCTCCGGCCCCGCCCCGACCCAGATGCTGGGCGGCATTTTTCAGGCCCACCCTTGGCATGGCGTCACTCTGGGCTCGGAGGCGCCCGTCCGCGTCAACGTGTTCGTCGAAGTGGTCCCCGGCGACACGGTCAAATACGAGCTCGACAAGGTCTCGGGTCACCTGAAGGTCGACCGGCCCCAGCTCTACTCGAATACCTGTCCCATGCCCTACGGCCTCGTCCCGCAGACGCTTTGCGGCGCGCGCGTCGCTGCCCGCTGCATGGAAGTCACGGGCCGCGTGGGCATCGTCGGCGACAATGATCCGATCGACGTTTGTGTGCTCTCCGAGCGGCCGCTCTCGCACGGCAACGTGCTGCTGACGGCGCGCGTAATCGGAGGCCTTCGCATGGTGGACCGGGGCGAGGCCGACGACAAACTCATCGCCGTGATGAAGAACGACCCAGCCTTCGGCACCTGGGGCGACATCGAAGACTGCCCGCCCGCGCTCATCGATCGCCTCAAGCACTACTTTCTCACCTACAAGCAGCAGCCAGGGAAGCTCTCGCCCTGCGAAATCGAGGAAGAGTACGGCGTAGAAGAGGCGCAGCGCATGGTGCTCTTGGCGCACGAAGACTATAAGCAGTCGTTCGGCCACCTGCATGGAGCCTTCGCGCGCGCCTCGATGCCGCCCAAGCGCGATCGCTGACGCTGCGAGGCCCGGGGCAGCCTATTCTCCCAGCGCTCTAGTCGCCGAAGCGGACCAAGAAGTCAGCGCTGAGGCTCCACTCGTAGAGCTCCTCGCCAGCCCCACCGCCGATGCGACCGGCGAGCGCGCAGTTCGTGCCCCAGCGGCGCTTGTGGATGCCGCCGCCGAGAGCGAGCGTGTGCAAGGGGCCGGGAGGTGCGTCGAACGGCGAGAGAGCGGCGGGCGAGCCGAGCGTCGACTCGAACGTGTAACCGAAGCGGAGAGGGTACTCGAACTCGGCGCGTGAAAAGCGGACCTCGGCTCCCGCATGAACCGAGTGGAGCCCCTGGAGCGGACCTGTCTCGACGGCCTCCCAAGATCCCTGTCCCGCGTCGTCGCGGTAGGTGATGCCGCTCGCCGCGTAGTCGCTGAAGCGATACTCGAGCGCGAGCGAGTAGCGGTCGAGCTCGCCGCGGACGCCCACGCTGAGCCGGTGCGGGAGCGTCCACACCGTCTGCGGTCGATCGATGGCTGCACCGTCGACCTCTCCCTCGGCTGCGCCCAAGGTGGCAGAGATTTGATTTTGCCAGGCCACGCCGATGCGGAGCTCGGGCACTGGGCTGTACTGCGCTCCGAGCCGGATCCCGCTGCCGTCGCCTCCTGCGAGGTCCAAACGAAGGTCGGCCGGACCGCTGCTCGGTCCCTCGACGCGGCTCAGCGTGCCAAACGTAGCGCGATAGCCGAAGCCGAAGGTCAACTCACCCGAGACCAGGTCGTCCGGCACGAGGATGGCCACGTCGGGCCCGAGCTCGAACATGCGCAGCGTGCGCGCCGTGCGCATACCGGCGAACTCGTCCTCCCCGACGTACGCCCCACCCTGGAATCCCGTGGGCGCGAGGTGGCCCCCGAGGACGAGCCACGACACGAGCGGCAGCCCAAAAGCCAGCGCCGGAAGCGGCGTGGCCTCGAGCTCAGAGGCAACCGGATCGTCGCCGGGCACGAGCTCACTCTCACGATGGGTGCCGGAGAGCCCCATGGCGAGGTACAGCTCTGGGCGCTCGACGCGACCCAGACCAGCCGGATTGGTGAACGTCGCGCTCGCCCCCTCGCCGCCTGCGGTCACCGCTCCGCCGAGCGCACGCGACTCCGCGCCCGGACCCAGCGCATCCTGGTAGCCTTGGGCTGAGGCGCGCTTCGCCGCTCCGACAGCCAGAGCTACCGCGAGGGCCACGGTCATCAGTTGCTGGCCGAAGAGCACGACGAGCTTTTGCACAAACCCCTCGCACTGCGCAAATGTTTCTGCTCTATACACTTGGGCAGCGCATGCTTGGATCGCCGCACGAAACGCTCGACGGTGCCCCGTCGCACGAGGGAGCCGCCGGGATTGCCCCTGCGGCCCGAGGCGGGGCATCCGGCCCGGATTCGGGCGCCCGGCGCGCCCCGAGCTCGCCCCTGGCAGCTCCATTTCCCTTTCAGCCCCGGCTGACGCTGGTCGGCGAAGCGGCCCTGATCGAGCACGAAGATGGCGAGCGCGAGGAGGTGACCGCCCTCGCCATCCTGGAGTTCGCCTACGCAGACGGCGTCGTCCGGCCCGATGCGGACGCAAGCGAGTCCGGCGATGACGATCTCGACTTCGACCTGTTCGCTGGCGACGAGACGCCCGAGCGGCGCGCGATCGAGCGCGACGACCGGGCCGAAGCACGCGCCTGTCGCTTGCTCGAGGGGCTCGGCGCCGTCGATCTCTCCACCGTGAGCGGGGTCCTGCCGAGCTACGACAGCAAGGCCAACTACCTGATTGCGCTCGCCGGTCAGAGGCACATCGGCTGTTCGTTCGCGGCACAAGCAGTGACGGAGCTCGAACGCCACGGTTTCTCGGTCACGGTGGCGTCCTCGTTCCCCTTTCGCGTCGCAGCGCCGGACGCACCGCTCTATGGCCACATCGACACCGATGGCCAGCTCGACTGGTTCCGCATCGAGCTCGGCGTGGTGATCGAGGGCCGCCCATACAACCTGGTCCCCGCACTGCTCGAGCTGCTCGAACAGGCGGGCGAAGGCAGCACGCTCGGATCGCTCGCGCATGCGACCACGCGCTTCCGCGCCGTTCCGCTCAGCGACGGGCGCTACGTCGTCATGCCGTGGGAGCGACTGGAGCTCATCCTGTCGGTCCTGGCAGAGCTCTACCCCGAGGGCGCCAAGGCTGGGCGCACGCTCGACCTACCCGTGGCGCGAGTCCTCGAGCTGGGCGAGCTCGACCGTGCCCTCGACGGACCGAGCTCGGAAGGCCTCTGGCTGAAGGGCGGCGAGTGGATCGATCGAGCGCGCGCGCTCGCCAAAGGGCCCAGCTGGTCGCCGAAACCGGCAGCACTGCGCGCCGAGCTCCGGAGCTACCAAGAAGAAGGCCTGCGCTGGATGGAACACCTGCGCGATGCCGGCGCGGGTGGGGTCCTGGCCGACGACATGGGCCTCGGCAAGACCTTGCAGACCATCTCGCTGCTCTGTCGCGAGAAAGAGGCGCGCCGCATGGACCGGCCGAGCCTCATCGTGGCCCCCACGAGTCTCGTCCAGAATTGGCGCAAGGAGCTGACCAAGTTCGCGCCACACCTGCGGATCTTCCTGCACACGGGACCACGTCGCCACGAGCAGGCGGCTCAGTTCGACCGCGCCGAAGTGGTCATCACCAGCTACCCCATCGCCATTCGCGACTTGGTGGGCCTGTCGGGACGGGAGTACCACTATCTCATCTTGGACGAGGCGCAGACCATCAAGAACGAGAAGAGCCTTGCGAGCACGTCCGTGCGCATGCTCTCGGCGCGCCACCGCCTGGCACTCTCCGGCACCCCGGTGGAAAATCATTTGGGGGAGCTCTGGGCGCTCATGGAGTTCGCGCAGCCGGGCCTGCTCGGGCGCTCCGACGAGTTCCGCAAACAGTTCCGGGAACCGATCGAGAAGCGTCGCGACGAGATGCGCCTCGCTCAGCTGCAGAAGCGCGTTGCTCCTTTCATTTTGCGGCGCCGGAAGGAGGAGGTGGCGACCGAGCTCCCCCCGAAGACGGAGCTCGTGCGCACGGTCCAGCTGGACGGCGACCAGCGCGATCTCTACGAGAGCATTCGGCTGGCCGCAGACAGCGACGTGCGCAGTGCCATCAGTGAGCGCGGGCTCTCGGCCAGCCGCATCGCCATCCTGGACGCGCTGATGAAGCTCCGCCAAGTGTGCTGCGACCCACGCATCGTGTCGGTCGACGGCGCTCGCCGCGTCAAGCGCTCGGCCAAGTACGACCTTTTCTTCGACCTGCTCGACACGGAACTCGCCGAGCAGCGCAAGGTCCTCGTCTTTTCGCAGTTCACGGCCATGCTGGGGCTGCTCGCCAAGGGGCTCGAGGCCAAGGACGTGCCGCACTTCGTGCTCACCGGTCAAACGAAGGATCGCCAGGCCTTGGTCGATCGCTTCGAAGCGGGGGAGGCCAAGGTCTTCCTCATTAGCCTCAAGGCCGGGGGCACGGGCCTCAATCTGGTCTCGGCCGAGACGGTGATCCACTACGACCCGTGGTGGAACGCTGCCGCCCAGGCGCAGGCGACCGATCGGGCCTACCGCATCGGCCAGAAAAAGCCGGTCATCGCCTACAATCTGGTGGCCGCCTCCAGCGTGGAAGAGCGCATCTTGGAGCTCCAAGCGCGCAAGCGGCACTTGGCGGACGCCATTTTGGGCGCAGGCGCCGGCGGGTACGACTGGTCGGCCGACGAGGTGAGCGATCTCCTGGCGCCGCTGGAGTCCGATGCTCTACTTTGAGGCAAAGTGGCACTTCGAGCTGACGCGTCTCCGGCAGCACACCGAGCGGAGGCGTGAGTGAAACTCCGTCACCTACGACTGCTCGGTGCCTACGGCTCCAACAAGATCATGGCGGGCGAGCTGTCACGCTTGGCGAAGCGCGCCCTGCCTGGCGAACGCAGCCGGGAGCTTTTGACGACGCCGCCGCGCAAGGTGGGACCGGGAGGGCTGGTTTACCCGTACGAGCACGACTTGGCGGCGGTGGCCGTGACGTACCACCGCACCTCTGCGCGCGTGCTCTTCGATGTCTGCCTCTCGTCCGCGCACCGTCTCGAGCCGCTCTACGCGGAATTCTATGAGGATTTCAGTAGCGAGGATCGCGCTTGGTTCCTGCAGGGCGGGCGCTTCAGTGTGCTCGCCTTCGGCACCCACTCGGTCGAAGCGGGCGATCGTCAGGTGGTCGGCGTCGTAAAGAATGCCCTGGTCGATGCCGCGCGGGCGCGCGGCATCGACTGGCAGCTCGATCCGGAACACCCGGACGTCGTCTTCCATGTACGCACGGTGCCGACGGGCGAAGGCGAAGGCGGCCCCAGCGAGCTCACCGTCTCCATCGACCTCGCCGGCAGGCCGATGCACCAACGCGGCTATCGGCTGGCCCACGGCGACGCACCGCTGCGCGAGGACTTGGCTGCGAGTCTCGTGCTTTTGGCGCGACACGACGCAAGGCGGCAGGTGCTCATCGATCCCATGGCGGGCTCCGGCACCATCTTGATTGAGGCGGCGCTGCTCGCTTCTGCGCGCACGGTGTGGGAGCCAGGGCAGCGTCCGCTCGGCGCGCGCTTGCCTGGCCTCGGCGAGGCGATCGAGCAGCTGCCCGCTGCACTCTTCGCGGACACGCGCGCCGAGCTCCTCGGCGCCGAGATCGATCCGGTGACCTCTGGCCATCTGCAAGACAACGCCGAGCGCGCCGGGGTGCGCGAGCAGATCACGCTCTTTCCAGGCGATTTTCGCGAGTGGAGCCTCCCCGACCTGCGCGACCGAGAGCCCGGTCTCATCCTCACCAATCCGCCGTACGGCGCGCGCATGGGCGGCAGCGACCAGGAGCTCCGCGCGCTCTACAAGGATCTCGCCTCGTTCTGTCGCGCACTACCGAATCAAGGCGCCGGCTGGACGGCAGCCTTCATCGTGGGCGAGTCAGGCGATGAAGCGCGGGAATCGAGCGTGGCTCTCTTCCTCCGCAGTGTCGGGGGCAAGCCGAGGATCCGAAAGCCACTCTCGAACGGTCCCTTGCGCGCGCAGTTCTTGCTTTACGACCTCTGAGCTCGGTTTCCGCTGAGGTGCTTCACTGCCTCGGCAGGAGCAAGGGCGACGGTCGCAGGTTCTGCGGATCGGCGCCCGGGCCGCGCGCGTAGACGGGATGCGGCGGGTGGAGCTCGGGGTCGAGGTCGGCACCACGCAGCGCGATCTGTACAGCATCGGGCGCCCCGCCGGCACTGGTCGCTGCGCACTCGAGCCCGTCGATGGTCTCACCCAAGACCACGAACGAACGGTCCGCCGCCCATTCGGAAATGGCGGCCACGAGGCCAGCCCGAGGCCAGACGACCGGAGCTAGCAGCTCTTGGCCAGCTGCGTCGTAGGCAGCCACGAAGAACTCCTCCCGGCGCGCGTCGCGGACGACCACGCGCACGCGTCGATCATCCGGCCCGTGCGCGTCGGCGATGGCGCAGAGTGAGCCCACCCCGACCGTAGCGAGGCCGAGGCCCAGGCCGAGGCCGTGGGCGAGTGCGATGCCAATGCGAATGCCGGTAAACGAGCCTGGCCCCACCCCGACGGCGATGCGATCGAGGCTGCGCTTGTCCCAGCCGGAGCTCGCCAGCAGCTCCGCCACGAGCGGCAGGCAGCGCTCCGCGTGTTCGTTCGGGTGCAGGTGGTGTGCGTGCGCGACGACCGCGAGACCGTCCGGACGACGCTCCACGAGCGCCACGCTGCCTCGCTCCGAGGAGGTCTCGATACCCAAGACGCGCTGCATCACGCGCCCATGTCCTGCCGGCTGCCGTCGGGGTGGACGGCAAATCGACCGCTGCTGCGCGGGTGCACGGGTGCCTCGCTCGGCCAGGGCCAATTGCCGAAGCCGGTGCGTTGGTAGTCCCTGATGGCCTCGTTGATCTCGCTTCGTTCGTTCATCACGAACGGGCCATGCTGAACGACGGGCTCGCCGATCGGGCGACCTTGAAGCAAGAGCGCGCGTCCAGCTGCGCCCACTGCTTCGAGGGGCAACGCGCGCTCCGGATCCACCAAGAGCACCCGGTTTACGGCGCTCGTCTCGTCGCCGACGGCGAGCGAAGCTCCACCATAGAAATAGAGCGCACGATGGCTACCCGGGCGCGCCGCCGGCAAGGTGACGGAAGCGCCCTCCTCCAAATCGATGGCCCAGATGGCAACGTCCGAATCAGCCTGGGCCGCCCACGACTGCGGAGGAGGACTCGGCGGCGTGCGACCCGCAAAATCTCCAGCAACGACGGTCACCCGACTCGTCCGACCGCCCTCGTTCGTGCTTTCGACCACGGGGATCTCTTCGTGCCAGAGCATCTTGAAGTGCGCAGGTACCATCTTGCTGGCCTTGGGGAGATTCAACCAAATCTGAAAGAGCTCGAGGGGATTGCCGTGCTCCTGATCGAGCAGCGGGAACATCTCCGCATGAACGATGCCGCTGCCGGTGGTGATCCACTGCGCGTCTCCTGCGCCGAAGCGCGCCTGGGCGCCCAACGAGTCCGAGTGATCGCAGTAGCCGCGGCGAACGATGGTCACCGTCTCGAAGCCGCGGTGCGGGTGGCTGGGAAAGCCCGGCACCGTTCGCCCGTGATACATGCGAAAGCCATCCCGCACCTCGAAGTCCATCCCGAGCTGGCGACCGTGGAGTAGGGCCTGGTCGGGCGCCATCTCCGCGTTTCCTTTGGGGTAGGCGTCGTTGTGGTAGGCGCAGAAGAGGAACGGATCGACCGTCGCCCAGGGAAAGCCGAGCTTCGCCGATTCGAGAATCAGACCAGACATGGGCGCAGTCTAAGCACGGGGAAAGGACTCTGCCATCGCCGGCCACCCCGCGCCCCGGGCAAAAGACCTTTGCCGATGCTAGCGTGGCCGCCCCCCGATGAACCCGCTGCCCACCGCCTCCGCCGACGTCCTGCCGAGTCGCCGCACCCAGCTGCTCTTGCCAGCCGGCAACCTCGACAAGCTCAAGCTGGCGGTGCTGTACGGCGCGGACGCCGTGTACGCCGGCAGCCCCGACATGAGCCTGCGCACGACCTCGGGTTTTTCACTCGAGTCCCTGCGACAAGGCGTGGAGTTCGCCCATGCGCACGGGAAGCGCGTCTACCTGACGCTCAACCTGGTGACGCACAACCGAGACGCAGACAAATTGCCCGAGTACGTGGAGGCACTGCGCACGATCGGCCCCGATGGCCTGATCGTGAGTGACCTCGGTGTCCTCGAATACCTGCGCGAGCACGCTCCGGAGTTCGAGCTCCACATCTCGACGCAGGCCAGCTGTGCCAGCTGGCTCACCGTTCGAAGCTGGCAGCGGCTGGGTGCGGACCTGGTCGTTCTGGCACGCGAGGTGAGCTTCGAGGAAGTGCGCGAGATCCGGCAGCGCTGCCCGGACATGCGCCTCGAGACTTTCGTGCACGGCGCGATGTGCATGACTTACTCGGGACGCTGCCTGCTCTCGAACTACATGGCAGAACGCGGGGCCAATCAGGGCAGCTGCGCGCACAGCTGCCGCTGGAAGTACAAGCTTCTGGTCAAGGCGCCGGATGGCTCGACGGGCACGGTCGAAATCGACTCGTCGAACATGAAAGAGTTCGAGTTCTTCTTGCAGGAGGAATTCCGTCCGAACGACCTCTATCCGATCGTCGAGGACGAGCGAGGCTCCTACATTCTGAACTCTCGCGACCTCAATCTGATGCCGCGCCTGGCGGACTATTTGGCGCTCGGCATCGATTCGCTCAAGGTCGAAGGGCGGAGCAAGAGCGAGTACTACCTGGCCGTTGTCGCGCGTGCCTACCGCGCCGCCATCGACGACTACTACGCGGATCCGGCGAGCTTCGCTCCGGACCGCTACCTGGCCGAGCTCTGGACCGTACCGTCGCGCGGCTACACGACCGGCTTTCATTCGGGACGCTTGGAGAGCTCCAGTCACGACTACGACGGCGGCTCGTCCCTGAGTGAGTTCGAGTTCGCGGGCATCGTGCGCGCTCACGAGGGCCCGGATTTGGTGGTGGAAATCAAGAACCGCCTGCTCTCGGGCGACGTGCTCGAGTTCTTGCCTCCCGGCAGCCTGGACGTCGTACGGCTCCGCCTCTACGAGTTCGTCGATGCGGCGACGGGCGAGCGGCGCCCCCGCGTCACGGCCGGCGAAGGGCGAGCCATTCGCATCACGCGCGCCGAGCTGCACGATCAGGATCAAGGTTCCATCGAGGCACGGCTGCCGATTGGCACCGTAGTCCGCAAGGCGCGCCCGCTCAGCGAGGGCGACCGCACGTTGCTCGGAGAAGCGAAGCGGGCTGCGCAGGGCGAGCTCATTTTGCCCGGTGAGCTGGTGCGCCGCGAGCGCAGCACCACACGTGAGGAGCGAGCGGCAGGCCGACCACCACGCCTCGGTGCCGACGGGTGCTGTGCACTTGGATGCAATGGCTGCCTGCCGTTCTGGCAGGACGAACGCTACGCACCGCTGCGCGCACGCCTCGCCGTCCGCGGTGCACCGGGCAAGCTGCCGAGAAGTCCTGGCCTCAGGGCCGCTCGGAGCACCAGCGTCGGCCCGCTGGGCGATGCCCCGCACGAGTGAGGCCGGGCCCCGCGCGCGCCGAGCGCAGCGGCCGCGGCAAACTGACCAGACCCAGGGTGTGGCGAAGTGGGTGTAGCGAAGTGGGTGCCTCTGAGCGCGCGCTCGTACTGACCTCCGCTCGATCCTGCCTGGCGTCCGGTGGACGCGCCCGTCAGGGTTCGACTATGATGTCGTCCATCGTGGAGGAAGGGGCAACAAGAACGCTCGCGATTCTAATCGTGGACGATGAGCCTGCCATCCGCGAGGTGTTCACCCGCTTCCTCGGCCGGCGCGGCCACGACGTCGTGGCCTGTGGCAGCGCCGAAGAGGCGCTCCAGATTGCCAGTACTCGTCCGAGCTCGTTCGACGTCATCGTCACCGATTTGATCCTCCCGGACATGACGGGACTCGACCTCGCGCGCGCTCTCAGCGAGTCGGGCTCCTCGGCGCAGGTCATCCTGCTCACGGGTGAGCCCAACCGCGAAACGGCCGACGTCGCTCGCCAGCTCCGAGTGCATCGTTACTTGGCCAAGCCCATCCGTGCCGGCGCGCTCATCGACGTGGTCGAAGAGGCGGGTCGCGTCGCCGCCGGCGGCAGCTGAGGCCAGCTCGGCCGAGCGCAGCGAAACCCAGCACCGCGGAGCCTCCTCCGCGGCGCTGACCCTGCAGTGCAGCGACGATGCAGGGCGTGCTCAGAGTAGGCCCATCTCGCGGCGCATCGACATCGCCGGAGCGCTCACCCAGAAGGCCAGGAGGTCGGCGACGATCGCGCGGGCGGCCTTGTCGTCGAGCCCAAAGAGTCGCCCCTGACGCGCCAGCAGCGATACACCGCTCAGGTCATCCGCCAGAATCAGCGCGGAGCGGAAGCTCGCGCGTTCGAGGTCGGCGAGCGCGAGTGCCGCCTGCTGGAGCGGCCTCTGCGCGTAGCCACGGGCCGCGTCTTCGAAGCGCCCCTTCGCCAGCCACGGCAGCGACTTGCCCACGCGGCGCGTCAAATCGGCGAGCTCCGTAGAGTCGACGCGCGAACCAGGGATGGATACGCCGACGAGCGCTGCAGAAGCCCCGAAGAGAAGCTCCATCTGCGCGGCACCGAGCGCAGCGACCACCTGGGCGTCGAGAGCGACTGCCGACACGAAGCGGCCGAGCCCGAACGCCTGCTCGGCTTCCGACAGCCCCGCGAACTCTGCCGGCACGACGATGCCCACCGGATCCGTCAGCACGAGCCCGAGGGCACTGCCGGGTGGCCCGAGGTAGAGATCGATGTCGAGGCCACGGAAGGAGCGCAGGAGGCGGTCCAGTAGCGGACGTACGGGGTGGTTGGCGCGCGGCCCCACGCGCTCGCGAGCACCGACGCCGACCCGGGCGGCGTCGTTCGGATAGATCTTGGAGACCAGAGGGCCCAGCTGGGCCATGAGCATCTTGGCCTCCTCGGGCAGTGCCCGCGGCAAGCTGCTCCAAACGGCGAGCGACGCCGTACCTTCGGCTGCCAGGGCCGTTCGGGAGCGCCGCGAGTTCCAGGTCGAGCGCTGGAGGTCCGAGCCTCCGCCCAAGAAGGCGAGCGGACCAAGCGCCAAGTGCGCCTCCGCATTCTGGCCAGTCTTGTCGAACGCCTGCGTCAGACGCGTCCAGGCGTCGGTTCTCGAGGCATCGAGCGCGATGACCTCGAACAGCTCCGGAATGGCGCGATCGAAACGCCCGGCCACGCACAGCCGCTCGGCCAGCTCCGCCCGCAAGCCGAGGTGCGCCGGGGCGAGCTTCAGGCCGAAGCGAAGCGCCGCCTCGCCGCTCTGCACGTCCGACAAGCGGTCGAAATACACGCGCGCGAGCTCCCCGTAGGACTCGGCACGGCGCGATGCCTCGGCGTGACCGTGGCAGAACGTTTCGAGCGCGCGTGCGTAGGGCGCGAAATCGACGCGCCGACCGGCTTTGGCCTCCGCCTCGAGATGGCGCACCACGTCACGCGCTGCTCCCTTTTCCTCGTAGCCGGAAAGCTCCACGGCGCGTGTCCACGACGCAATCGCTTCGGCAGATTGTCCTGCGTCGCGCTGCAGTCGACCGAGCGTCGTGAGGGCTTCGCCGAGCTCGATACCGGAGGCCGCCGCCACCCACGCCTCGGCCGTCTGGCGGGCCGTTGCCTTGCTGGTGGCGATCTCGATGTTCAGCAAGCGACGGAGCGCGGCGCGCTCCGTGGGATGGGTGCGCAGCACCTCGCGCAAGAGACGCGTGGCATCCGGCGAGCGGTCGAGGTGCTCGTGGTAGATTTCGGCCAAGCGCAGGCGGGCGGCGCGCCCCTGTTCGGCATCCGGCGTCGCTGCGATTGCTTTCTCGAGCCGCGCGCCGGCCGGCGCCCACTGGCGGTCCTTCACGTAGAGCTCGGACAGCTCGATCAGTGTGGGCACGTGGTTCGGCTGAGCTTTCTCTACGCGAACCAGAGCTGCAATCGCGCCTTGGACGTCCTGACGAGCGCTCACCATCAGACGCGCCAGCGAGATCCAATGACCAGCTCGCACTTCGGGATCGGTCGCCGAGGTAGCGGCAGCTTGCAGGGTAGCAATCAGCGTCTCGAAATGGCCCGCAGCCGCCTGGGTACGTTGGAGTTCCTGCGCGCTCTGAGCGTCGTCGGGGTAGAGCTCGAGCGCGCGCATCAAGAGACGCGCTGCGGCCTCGCCGTTGCCGGCATCCCGCTCCACGCTGGCGGCGCGTCGGAACAGCGCCGAGACGCGTTCACGACTCTGCACGACCCGGGACTCGGTCTCGGCCGCTTCCGCGAGTAGCTCGACTTTGCCGATCATTTCGGCGAGTCGGGTCATGCCACGCGCAGAGCCGATGTTCTCTGCATCCTCGGCCAAGGCCGGTCGGTGGAGCTCGAGCGCGAGGCCGGGGTTCTGCCACTCGACGTGCTCACCGAGTCGAGTGCGACTGGCGGCGCGCTGATCGACCGCGGTGGCAACACGCACGCGGACCTGGTCGACCCGAGCCAAGAGCGACAGATCCTCCGCGCCGAGTGCGATGATCTCCTGCGCGAGCAAGGCCCGCTCGTCCTCGGGCCGGAGCTCCAGCACGCCGGCTGCTGCTTCGCGGCGCAAGAGTGCGCCACGTTCACCGTCTTGCTCGCCGAGGCGAGCCAACTCACGCAGGGCGCTCACGCGCTCGAGCTCGGGCTGATAGCTGACCACCTGTCCCTTGAGCACACGCACCAGCTCCTCGGCGGGCGGAGTACTGGCAGAGAGGCGCTCGAGACCCTCCAGCGCACCACGATGGTTCGGCTTGCGCTCCAGGAGCTGCTCGTAGCGCTTGTGTGCGTCGGCGGGGCGGTCGAGCTCTCCTTCGAGCACCTCGGCGGCCAGCATGGTGAAGAGCTCCGTCGCGACGTCGTCGCCACCGCCGGCCGCCGCGTCGCCCGCAGCCTCCGCCAGCTTGGCGAAGTCACCGAGGACACTGAGGCAACGGATGCGCCCGTCGCGCGCGAGCTGATCATGTGGGTCGACCTGGAGCGCCGCCTCATAGGCATGGAGCGCCTCCTTGGGTTTGCCGAGTCGGTACTCGTAGATGCGCCCGAGCTCGCGCGCGACCCGTCGCCGCTCCGCTTCGTCCTTCTCGTGACGCAGCCTGTTCTCCAAGTGTTGCGCCAGCACCTCGTGCTTTCCACGCCGATCGAGCACCCGCTCGAGCGCCGTCGACACGTGCGACGAGGCCGGATCTTCGGTGAGAGCCTTTTTGTAGGTCTCGAGCGCGAGCGTGTCGTCGTTCAACAGACGCTCCGCGATCTGACCGATTCGCAGCAGATGCTCGGCGCGCACCTGCCGGCTCGGCATGGCCGCAAGCTCCATGGTCATGACCTGAATGAGCTCTTTGTGGAGGCCGGCCGCGCGGTAGAGGCGTCCCAGCGCCGAGAGCGCTGGCCTGGAGGTGGGCGCCATCTGCATCACCTGCCGGTACAGCTGCGTCGCCTGCTCCAGGCTGCCCACGTGCCGCTCGGCGATCTCGGCGGCCCGCAGATGCAAGCCCACCTTCTGCGCCACGTCCTTGGCACCCGCCGCTTCCGCCAGCAGCGCCTCGATGGAGAGCTGCGGCTTTCCCGCAGCCAAGGCTACGCGTGCCACGCCTCTCTGCGCGATCAGGCTCTTCGCATCACGCTCCAAGATGCGCTGGAAAGCCGCCAGGGCGGCGATGGGCGCGCTCAAGAGGTCCTCCTGGATCTGTGCCGCGGCCAAGAGGTGCATGACCGCGTCGTCGACGTCCGCGGCCAGTTCGACCTGCGCCTCGTGGACTTCGACGAGCTCGGCGTAGCGTCGCTCGCGGTGCAGAAGGCGGGTCAAGGCGCCAAACGCACCTGGATGATTGGGCACGAGTCCCGTCGCTGCCTTGAGACAGGTGATGGCGCTCGCGACGTCGCTCAAGCGACGTTCGTGGATCTCGGCCAGCTCGATCTGCAGCGTTGCCCGCTGCTCGACGTCTTCAGAGGCCGCCTCGCGCCCCGAGAGCACGCGCACGAGGGCCTTCCAGTCCTCGCGCTGCCGATAGATCTCGGCCAAGGGGTCCGTCACCGCGGGCAGCGCCGGCGAGAGCTCACGCGCTCGCTCGAACCATTGCGTGGCGTCGGCCAGGCTGTCCAAGCGAAGCTGGTAGAGCTCCGCGATGCGCAGGCGGAGCTCAATCTTGGCTGCAGGCTCCGTCGCCAGTGCCTCGAGCTTGAGCAGATTGCGCAGCTCACCGTGATGGTCGCCCGCGGCCTGGTAGAGGTCGGCGAGGCGTGCGAGGGGCCCGGGATCGCTGTCGACCTCCTGAGCGGCCCGCTCCAAGAGCTTTTGTGCATGCGCGCGGTTGCCGAGACGCTCCGCGCTCACTTCGGCCGCGCCCATCAGCGCCGCAGCCCGACGCTTCGGCGAGGTGAGCAAGTCCACGCGTCGTTCGCCGAGCTCGGCCAGCTTCTGGTGAGCACCCGTCTTGGCGTAGATGCGTTCTGCATGCGACAGCGCTGCCGACGCCAGCGGGTCGGTCTGAATCGCTCGTTCGTAGAAGGCGAGCGCCTCGGCAGCGTCCCCGCCCCCGAGCTCGGTGGCGCGCGCACGTGTCGCTAGGCGGGCCGCCTGAAGAGGCGCGTCGGTGGCGGCGGCTTCGGCGAGTCGGTCGAGCAGACTGCGCACCTCGAGCGGCTTCTTCTCTCGCCTTGCTGCACGCAGGAGGGCGCGCAACGTGGCCCCGTCACTCGGGAGCTGGGCCAGCGCTTGAGCATAGGCGGCGCGAGCATCGGCGTGGCGAAACAGTCGCTGTTCGAGCAGCTGCCCACGCAGGAAGTGCAAGGCTCCCCGTTCGCTTGGCCCGGGAGCGAGCTCGAGCTCCTCGGACAGTGCTTTCAGCGCAGCTTCCCATTCGCCGCGCAAGACGCGAACTCGCCGCAGACCCGAGATGGTCGGTCCGTGTTGGGAAGCCAGGGCACGCGCTTGTTGATAGTGGTCGAGCGCGAGATCGAGATCGAAAATGGGCGCCTCGTAGAGGCGCGCGCACTCGTAGTGGAGACGCGCGCGCCGAATGCGATCGCGCGTCTCTTTGAGCTCGTTCTCACAGAGGGCGATGAGCTCGCGCGCGGCAGCGATGCGGTCGGCGGGAGCCGAAGCGCGATCGAGCTCGAGCTCCGGAACCAAGCCGTAGGCTTCAGGATGAATCGACGACGTGGCCTCGGGCAGCGGCGGTGCGGGCGCCCCGGTGGGACGCAGCGGTGCCGGGGGCGCCGAAGGCGTGTTTGCGGGGAGCGTGACGGCTCGATGCGTGCCGGCCGACTGGGCCGCGGCCCGCGAGCGGCCGCGCGTGGGCGGAGGAGGCGGCGACGAGGAGTGTTCCGTCGCGCTTTTGGCGAGTACCGGAGCACCGGGCGACGGCAGACCCATGACCGAGGCGAGGTCTTCGGAAGGCAGCTCGATCATGGGCTGCCTGAGCGACATAGCCGGCGATGGCACGCCCATGACGGACGCAAGGTCCTCGGAAGGGAGCTCGATCATGGGCTGCGGCAAGGGCGCAACCGGACCGGTCGGCGGCGCGAGCGGGGTGAGCGCAGCGCGGGAGCTCGGCGGAGGGGGCGCCGACGAGGGCGCAGCCGAGGACGGCGGTGGAGGTCTCTCGGAGCGAACCTCGACGCGAGGCGGTGCAGGGGTGGGCGGCGGGATGGGGCTGCGCGAGCCGGGCGGCGCCGCGAGCGGCGGGACCCCGCGTGGTGCCTTGCTCGGCATGGGCGGCGGCCCCTTCGGCAGGTCGGGCGGCAGAAGCTCGCGGCGCTGGCTCGCAGGCGGTGGTGGCGGCGGAGGCGGCGCGGGCGCTTTGGAGCGCGCGGGATGCGGCCTCTGGGAACGAGCTCCAGCCGGACGAGACGGGGAGCTAGGGCCGGGGGGTGCCGCTGGCGGCTTCTGAGAATCAGCCATTGCCCCCTCAGTGTAATCAACACTGGCCCCAGGCCGAAGCGGTCGCGCGATTTCCCGTTCGCAGTCGCGCGCACCCGCGGGGCGCGATGACGAGCCTCCGCGAGACGGGGCCCCGCCCCCACCCACTTTCCCCAAGGGCAGGCCATGACAATTGGAAACCGCAATGGCATAAGAAACCCAGCATGAGCGCCCTGCCCAGTGACGCGAGCGCTTTGGCTGCGGACCGCTCTCCATCTGGACTCCGGGACTCGAGCTCGGCCCTGCTCGCCCAGGCGGCGGGCGACCTGCAGCAAGGGCACCAGCATTTGCGCGATTCCAGCGCGGCTCTCCTCGCGAAGGCGGCCGCGTGGAAGCAGGGCCTTGCCCGCAGCGACTCGATCGGCCGCTTGGCCAGTCTCGATGCCGGGCGCGTGCTGGCCACCTACGGGGTGATGTGGACCCACGTGGCGGAGATGCAGGGGCATTCCCCCGCATGGGCCGCCCTCGGACGCTTCGGCACGTCGTTCTATGTCGCGGCGGCCGTGTTCTTCGCCGCCAGAACCGCGACGAAACCGGAGCCGCCGCCCTTTCGCCGAGCCCTCGAGGTGCGGCTCAAGCGCTTGCTCGTGCCCTTCGTTCTCTGGAGCGCGATCTACGCCGTCTTTTACTACATCGTCACCCGACCCTCGGGCATGAGCGTCGCCGAGCTCACCAAATGGTGGGGCCCGTTCGCAGGAACCGCGCGCCACCTGTGGTTCCTGCCGTTCGCCGCCTTTGCCAGCACCGTCGCGTTCTGGGCCGCACCACGCTTGCTCCGCTTCTCGGTGGCGCAGCTCGCATGGGCCGGTGCTCTGCTGGCGCTCGGAACGTACTGGCTCTTCTACAGGATCGTGTTCTTCGCGATGGACCGCCTGTGGGCGATCGACTGGCACCTTCATCGCCTCGATCGGTGGATTGAAGAAGTGCCGCTGATGGTGGCAGCCATCTTCGCGAGTACGCTCTTCTTTCGACTTTCGGGGCCAAGCTCGGCGCCTCCGGCGCAGGGCGCCTCGACGCGCTGGGCGGTCGTGCTGGGGGTTGCGTTCCTGGCGCTCGAAATCTTCTACCAGCAAGGGTTCGGCTTCATCGACTTGGTCACCCACTCGGAAGGGCGCTTCGTCGCGAACCTGGCCGGACTCCTGCTCTTGGGTGTTTTCCTGACCGTGGGCTCCCGCGGCTGGGTGCGCGCCATCGCGCCACTCGGACGACTGACGTACTTCGCGTTCCTCGCCCACGTCCTCATCCTGGACATGGCCAATTCGTCCCTCGCACTCTTGCCCGGCCACGGGACCCTCACCTTCGCCGTCCTGTGCACGCTGCTCCTCATGGCGCTGTCGGTGCTCATCGGCGCCTTCGCCCGGCGCACCAAGGCCCTTTCCTGGCTCATTCCCTGAGGGCTCTCCCCTGCCAAGAGCGTTAACGCAATTGCATTGCATCTAGACCGCCCGAGTGGTACCCGGCGGCCGACCATGCGCCGCCTGCCTGCCGTCCTCGTCGCCCCCTTCTGCGCGGCGTGGTCACTGATCGCCGCAGCGGCGCCCGAAACCGAGACGCCACCTGCAGCGCCCGCAGACCCGAGCGCGCCGTCGGAGCCCCCCGCCCTGCCTCCCGAGCCGACACCGGCCGCCCCACCGGGAACGGGGAGTGCGCCTGCTGCTCCGGCCCCCGCCGTCGTCACACCGCCTCGACTTCTCGAGGGCAGCCGTCCCGCGCTCCCTCCGGGCGAGCTCGTAGCCGCGTACGTGGAGCTCGTCGTCGTCGTGGGCACCGAAGGGCGGATCACGGAAGCCACGGTCGTCTCTTCTACGAACCCGGAGCTCGAACCGGCTGGGCTCGAGGCTGCGCGCTCCTGGCGTTTCGAGCCCGCGCGCCGCGACGGATCCCCAGTGCCGGCGCGGGCGCGGATCCGGGTGGACTTCGAGCCGCCGCGCCTTGCAGGACCCGCCTCCCCAGCGACTGCTCCGGCCAAGAGTCCCACGCCCCCGGCGGACCCGGATCCGAGCACCCGCGTCGTGCACGATCATAGCGGCCCTCACGAAGGGGATGCGCACCTGCAGGTGACCGTGCATGGGAATCGCGCACCCCGTGCCGAAATGCGCGGCCCGAGCGACTACTTCATCCATCATGAAGTCTTGGCCGCCGCTCCCCGTCAGGAAGGGGCCGACGTCCTGCGCAGTGTGCCGGGATTGCTCACCGTCCGAAGCGAGGGACTGGCAGTCGCACACTCACTCTCTCTCCGTGGCTTCGACGCCGAGCACGGGCAAGACGTCGCCATCAGCGTCGGTGGGTTGCCAATCAACCTGCCGTCCCACGTGCACGGCCAAGGCTACGCTGACCTCGGCTTTCTGATTTCCGATGGCGTGGACCATCTGCTGGTCAAAGAAGGCATTTCCGACCCGCGGCAGGGCGATTTCGCGGTCGCCGGCTCGATCGACATCGGCCTCGGTGTCGACGAAGAACGACGGGGGCTCTTCTTGGAAACCGGCTTCGGATCCTTCGATACCTTCCGTCAAAAGGTGCTCTGGGCCCCCAAGGAGGCGCACCGCGAGAGCCTCGGCGCGGTCGAGCTCACGACCACCGGGGGGTTCGGTGAGAACCGCGGAGGACAAGCAGCCAGCGCGCTGCTTCAGCATCGCTTCGGCACCGGTGCCGTCACGTATCGCGCGGTCGCCATCGGACGCGCGGCGGACGCCGACAGTGCCGGCGTCGTGCGCCACGATGACGTAAGCAGCGGTGTCGTGTGCTTTACTTGCGTGTACCCCGAGGACACGGCTCGCGCACAAGGCGCGAGCAATGCGCGGCTCATGGGAGGGCTTTTTGCCGACTACGATGGACCCGAGCATGCCAGCGGCACGCTGGGTTTCTGGGGAGGCATCGATGACTTCCGGGCACTATCGAACGCCACCGGCTTCACTCAAGTGTCCGAGCGCCTGCCAGGAGTATCGGGACGAGGCGACCTCTTCGAGCAAACCAACCGCACCGGTTCACTCGGTTTGGTCGGTCGATACCGCACCCAAGCCCTCGAGCTCTCGAAAGAGCTTCACGGCACCCTCGAGGCGGGGGTCGACGGCCGCCTCGACCTGGTGAACCAACGCCAAACGCTGGTCGATGCCAGCGTCCACAACCAAGTCTGGGACGAGCGCTTGCGCGCCGATTTGCGACTGATGCAGCTCGGCGCCTTCCTCGACCTCGATTTTCAGCTGGGGCACGCGCTCACGTTGCGGGGAGGCCTGCGAGCCGTGACACAGAGCTACCTCATCGCCGACGAGCTCGGGAACTTGCCCGATCCGAGCCGGCCGAGCGCTGATTTTCTGCCCGGCTACCAGCGCACGGCCACGGGCACCGCACTCTTGCCTCGCGCGAGCGTGGAGCTCCGGGCGACGCAGGCGCTCACCTTCCTCGCGAGCTACGGCAAGGGCTATCGCTCGGTTCAAGCTGCTCTGCTGGACGAAGGCGAGACGGCGCCCCTCTCGCTCGCCCACAGCGTGGACGCAGGAGCGCGGCTGCGTCTGGGAGAAAAGCTCGACGCCAAGCTCACCGCCCACGCCACGTTCTTGGGAGACGAAGTCACCCTGGACCCCGTCGACCAGCGGCTCGAGTCGATCGGCCCGAGCACCCGGGTCGGCGGCACACTGCACGTTCAAGCTGCACCCGCCGACTGGCTGGTGGCCGCGCTCTCGACCACTCTCGTCCGCGCGACGCTCGACGGGCCACCGCCCCCGACGCCATCGGCGCCCTTCCCGCCCTTCGTTCCGGGCCAAGCGGTGCCTGGTGTGCCGGCTCTCAGCGGCCGCCTCGATGTCTCGGTCGTTCGGCCCTTGGGCGCCATCGCCGGCCACCCGCTCGCGCTCAAGGTCTCGAGCGGCACCACCGTCGCGTCCGAGCGTCCCCTCGGCTACTCCGAAACGACGCCGCCCGTCGTCTTCGTCGACGCCGCGCTCGCCCTCGCCTACCGCAGGCTGGAGCTCACGATCTCGGGCTACAATCTCGGCGGCGATTCCATGGCAGCGCAGGAAGCCGTGTTCGTGTCGAACTGGACCCCGGACGCGGTCCCCTCGCGCGTGCCCGAACGCCACGCCGTCGCCTCCGCCCCGCCCTCGCTCATGGTCACCTTGGGAGGAACACTTTGAGCCGCCTCCTCCGCGTCGCGGCGCTGCTCAGCGCTCAACTGGGGCTCCTTGCCTGCACCGAGAGCGCCACCGTGCCCGTCTCGCTCGAGCTCCGTGTTTCGGGCGGTCCCGGCGTCACGACGCTGCCGGACGGCACCCGGCTGGCTCTGTCGCGGGCTGATCTCGCTTTTGGTCCCGTGTACTTGTGCGCGGGGGCGCAGGCCGGAGCAACCTGTGACACGGCTCTCGGCGAGTGGCGCTCGGCCGAAGTGGTCGACACTTTGGACCCCGCGGAACGGACGATCGGCGAGCTCGAGGGATATTCCGGCCGCGCGCTCTCGTATATGCACGACTGCGGCCTCGTCTCGCTCCTGACGCGCGATGAACCGCTCGTGCTGCCAGCGGCGGACGACCTGGGTGGACGCTCGGTCGTCATCGAAGGCACGGCCGAAGTAGACGGCGGCGACACGCTCGTGCCCTTCCGTCTCGAGCTCACGCTGGCTTCGTCGACCGAGGTCGACCGTGGGCAGCCGGTCGTGCGCTCGAGTCCCGGTGATTTCGATGCCGTCGTGGACGGCGACCACTCGACGCTGCGAGCCCGCTTCACGCCCGCCGATTGGCTCACGGGGCTCGACCGAGCGGCATTCTGGCAGGAGAGCTCGTGCCAGAGCGGCGATCGCGGGTTCGTGTGCGCAGGGGCCGTCAGTCAGAACTGCGAAACGGGCGAAGACGTGGATTGCAGCGCGCAGGAGCAAATTTGCGCGCCCGATCAGGGCTGCCAGGACATCATCCGCTACGATGGCGACAGCGCTCCCGGTCGAGCCGTGTCTCAAGCCATCACGCTGTCACAAGGCCTCGAGCTCGCGGTCGAGTAGGGCCCGTGCGGGCTCGCCCGCCGAGCGGCGTCGCCTCAAGGACCGCCGAGCGTGGCCAGCAGCTCGCGAGCGTCTTGGCCCGCAGCCACGATCTTCACGCCGAAGCCGGGCGGAGCCGTCGCCGTGCCATCGTGCGAGAGAGAGCGGGACCACGCCACTTCACAGGAAAGGTTGGCCATGTGTGAGCCGACCCCCACCGCCAGCTCCACGCTCCCGGAGCCCGGCGGCGCAAGTGTGCGCACGTAGAGGCCGCCTGCGCTCACGTTGTAGGAAAGACCCAAATCTGCCCGCCCCCCGCTCTGGAATCGCACCAGCGCCGAGGCCAGCCGCCGCCGCGATGCGCGTTGATTTTGCACCGTCATCTCGGCCATTTCGTTGGCCAAGAAGACCACGCTGTCCGGCGGCGATGAGATGGGCAGCACGCGCACGCCCTCGAGCGACTCGCATTCCGCGGCGACGCGGCTCGCCTGCTCCCCTGGCAGGCAGAGGACGAAGCGACAGAGCACCCCCGCGGCGCGCGCCGCGCGAACGGCCAGAACCGCGCTCTCTGCATCGTCCGGTTGCCAGATCGCGAGGGCCAGCCGCCGCTCGGTGAGCCAAGGCTCTCCACCGGCTTCCGCGACGCTGGCCCGAAACCCGGCGCCAGCGAGCGCTCGCGAGACGGCCAGAGCGCGCTGCGCAGAAGGTCCCACGACCGCGGCCAGACCTCGGCGCAGGGCTCGGCTGGGGCCAGCGCTGGCTTCGCTCGCCGCCTCGAGACGTTGCACGAGCCCGGACACATCGCCCGAGAACGCCAAGAGATCGTCGATGCCCGCCGTGACGCACGTCACGTAGTCCGCTGCGGACACCTCTGGGTACACGGCAAAGAGGGCCGTGCGCTCGAGACGAGGCTCTGCTCGGAGGTGCTGGGCGGCCTCGAGCAGCCCTCCCGGCACGGTCCCCAGGACCACCGCATGTACCTCCGCCAGGGTGGATGCCGACAGGCCCTCTACATTCGGTGCGCTCACGAGACGCCAGCCGACGGACCCTAGAGCGAGATCCACGGTCCGCTGCCATTCGGCATCGAGCGAACCGAGCGCGAGAAGAGTGGACATATGACTCTGTCAGGATACGGTGAGGAGTGGTCGGGCTCAAGGTACTCCGACCGGCTCGCTCATGACTCCAGCCGACTGCACCACGTGCGGAGCATGCTGCTTCTCCCAGGCGCCGGACTACCTGCGTGTCTTCGGCACCGACTACGATCGCCTCGGCGACGATGCCGAGCGGCTCACCCATTTCATCGGCAACCGCGTGTACATGCGGCTGGTCGACGGACACTGCGCCGCGCTCCAGATCGAGCCGACCAGTGGCCGCTTCCTTTGCGGCATCTACGAGCGACGGCCGGACGTTTGCCGCTGGCTCGAGCGCGGCAGCGGGTATTGCCATGCCGAGCGGACCGAAAAGACGGTGCGAGCCGAGGCGCGACTCGTGGAGCTGCGGGCCGTCCGGGCTGAAGGCGCAGCGCGTTCCTGAGCGGGACCGCGGGGCCTACGTGGTGCCCGTCGCGGTCAAGCCTGCCGAATGGAGCGCAGCGCGTGGCGAGACGAAAGGCAGGTCGAAGGTCTCGGCCACGGCTGGCTCGGTGAGGCAGCCAGCGTGGACGTTGAGAGCGGAGAGGAAGCGTGGATCCAGCGAAACGGCGCCCTCGAGCCCATGGCGGGCCAGCGCCTGGATGTAGGGTGCCGTCGCATTCACGAGCGCGCTCGTGCTCGTACGCGGAACTGCCCCCGGCATGTTGGGGACCGCATAGTGGATGATGCCGTCCACCACGTAGGTTGGCTCTGCATGTGACGTCGGGCGCGTCGTCTCGGCCACACCGCCCTGGTCCACGGCCACGTCCACCAGCACCGAGCCCGGCTTCATGAGCGCCAGATCCGCGCGCTGAATGAGGCGAGGAGCTCGGGCACCGCGCAAGAGCACCGCGCCCACCACGAGGTCCGCACGCGCGAGCTCACGCCGCAAGGTCGCAGCGTCGCTGTAGACGAGACTCACGTTGGCGGGCAGCTCGCGCGAGAGCTCGCGGAGCCGGGTGAGGTTCCGATCGAGGAGGACCACTTCAGCGCCGAGCCCAGCCGCCATGCGAGCCGCTTCCGTGCCCACGACGCCGCCGCCGATCACGAGCACGACTCCCCGCTTCGTGCCCGGCACGCCGCCCAAGAGCACCCCACGACCGCCGCTCGGACCGAGCAAATGTCGCGCACCTTCTTGTACGCTCAGGCGCCCAGCCACCTCGCTCATGGGCGTGAGCAGGGGGAGCTGCCCCCGCTCGTCCACCAGCGTTTCGTACGCCAAAGCGCTGGCGCCCGAGTGGACGAGCGCCTCGGTGAGGCGACGGTCCGCCGCCAGATGCAAATAGGTGAACACCAGCTGGCGGGGCCGCAACAAAGGATATTCTTCGGGCAACGGCTCTTTCACCTTCACGACGAGGTCGGCCTGAGCAAAGCCGGCGGCGGCTGTCTCCACGATGCTGGCCCCGGCGGCTCCGTAGTCCCCGTCCGTAAACCCGGCAAAACGCCCGGCGCCCGCTTGAACCGACACGGGAGAACCGGCGCGAACCAGTTCGACACAGAGATCCGGAGTCAGCGCGACCCGCTGCTCCTGAGGCTTGATTTCCCGGGGAACGAAGACGGAAAGCCCCCGCGGGGGCCGGCTCGGGGTCGTGGACATGGGGCTTTCGAGGGGGCGCTCATCGTCATGATAGCTCACTTTCATGACGCTTGCGGCTGGCGCCACTGTAGGTTCTTTTTCGTCGAACGCGCTTCAAGGGGCCCTTTGACCTTGATACCTTGCCTCGACCAAGCTCGCGATGATCCCGACCAAGGTAGAGGAGACGCTGACGATCCTGGCGCTGGCGCTGGCGGAGGACGAGTCCCTGCGTGAAGAGCTGCCGCACCTCTGGGAGGGCGGCGCCAGTCAGAGCAGCGCGCGCTTGCAGGGGGAACTGCGGGAGGCAGCCGAGGCCCTCGACCGCGCGTTGCCGGCGCTCACGCGATCGGGCCAAGCCGTCGATCGCTTGGGCCCGCTCCTCGCGGACCAGCGGTCCGACATCTTCCTCTTGTGGGTCGGCGCCGTGGTGTCGCGGCCCGACGTTCGTCTAGCGCCGCTCCTCGGCCTGGCGCAGAAGTCGACGGCCCATCAGAAGATCGCCGAACACATCCTGCGCAGACGCGTCGTAGAAGGCCCGCTCGTGGATGCACTGTGCTGCGCCACCAGCTTGGGCCGCGGCAGCGACTTTGCCAAACCCGAGAACGAGCAGCCGCGCGCACGCATGGACATTCTGGTGTGGGACGCCGGCGCCAGCAGTGTCCAAGTGCCCGAAGTCGGCGCCTGGATCTTCCAGCATGAAAGCACGTTCGAGGCCTTCGTGGCGGGGCCCGCGGCGGGATCTTTGCGCGGGCGAGTGCTGGCTGCGCGCTGCCTGGAGATCGGCGCCAAGGGCATGCCGCCCATGGTCGACCAGATGCTGCTCGGACGCGCACTTCAAGTGCTCCAGCCGCTCATCCTGCACCCCGAGCCGCTCGTCTCGATCCACGCAGCACGGGCACTCGGGCTCATCGCGGGTCAAGTCGATCATCTGGAAGGGATGCTGCTCGACTGGATGGGCGCTCAATCGCTGGTTCTGCGACAGCGCGCGGTCACGGCGTTCACCTGTTTGCCTGGCGGTCGCATCCGCGCCCTCAAGCACGAGTTCATGAAGGTGCTGGACAGCGAGGGCGCCGACGCCTGGGCACTGGCCGCGGCCGCAGCGGGAACGCCCTATTTGATTCAGGAGCAGCGCGAGCTTTGGGACCAGGTGCAGGCGCGCATCCTGAGCGGTCGCGGTGGACCCGAGGCCGCAAGGGAGCTAGCGCGGGGTCTAGCCACCCTGTATCGCACGGAGGCCAAGCGCGCGTTGGTCCAAGCTCCGCTCGCCGAGCTCAGGCAACTGGCGCGGCGCGCCAAGGCCACCACGCTCGACGAGTGGCGCGACTGGTTGGCCGTCCTCTCGGCGACCGATCCGGTGGACGGCGCCGAACGCGACCCGCTCGATCTCGAGGTGGGCTTGGAGAACCTAGTTCACCAAGCGGCGATGTACGACGACGAGGAGGCTGACGCGCGGGCCGCCCGCTTTGCCGAAAGCTTGCTGCGCACGTTCGAGGAAGCGCACAAGCTGGCGCTCTCGAGCGCGCGGCTCCGCCACCGCGCGGCCGGCATGAATGCCATGGAAGGCCTGGCGCGCTCGATGGCCCTCAGGCTGTGGGGGCCCCAGCTGGCGACCTTCCCGCGAGGAACACGCACGCCCGAGCCCGACATCTCGGCCACGTGGCAAGCGATTGCCAGCACACCGACCGAGCTCATCGACGTCATCAAGGAACGACGGCACGCGCGACGCGCGCGCCTGCCCGATGGCACGACCTCGTCACCCCCGGACCTGACGGACGACGACGTCGAGCTCGAGGTCCTGGCGCTCCGACTGGGCGGCTACGCGCTCGACGCCTGCGGCACCGATGCCGAGCTCGGCCCGGGCCGCGGACCCACGGCACACCAAACGTGTCGCTGGCTGCGCAAGTTGGAAGGCCTCTCCGACGGCACCCGCGAGTTGCCGCTCGATCTCCAAGCGGCCTTGAGCTCGACGTTTTGGCGCCTGGTCGACACCACACGCGGCACCGCTCTCGGCGCAGTGGACGACGTGGAATGGCTCGGTCCGTTCGCGGCCTGGTGGGCGCTCGTCATCGATCGACCCGCGCTCTTGCAGCAGCTGGCCGTCGCCCTGCCGATGATTCGCGAGGGTGTCCTCGATCGCTGCTGCAGCCTGTCCGAAGACATCCGCACCTTCGTGGCCTCGGACCTCCCGGATGGCCGCTGGGGGGCGCAGGTGCGCGCCACACTCGGCGATCTACGCGCCGTCGGCACCGAGCTCGAGGCATCGCTCAGCGCGCTGGCACAAACGCTCGGCGAGTTTGCGACCGCCTCGGGCCGCAGCGCGGACATCGAGTCGCGCTGCCTCGCGCTGGTTCTCGCGGCCGAACGCTTGCAGGCGGCCTTGGCCGACCCGGTGAAGGCCCTCCATCCCGCCGCGGGCGACAGCGGCGACACCCTGTCTCGCGCGACGACCGAGAATGCACCGCGCGTCGCCTCTCTGGCGGCCCGCGCCATCCGCTCGCGTGAGCTCTCGGTGCTCGACGTCTGGCTCACCTCGCTCGGTCCGGTTGCATCGGCCTTGGTCGAGCGTGCCGTCGTCGGAGCCATTAGCCGCACGCCACCTCCACCCCCGTCACGCAAGAAGCTCGAACCGGAGATGATCGAAGGTTACGAGCTCGTCCGCCCGCTCGGGGAGGGCGGCGTGGGCAAGGTGTGGCTCGTGCGAAAGCCGGGCGCTGACCGGCTGTTCGTGCTCAAGATCCCCAAGCGTGAAGCGCTCCACAGCGCCAGCGAGACGGAAAAGAAAGGCCTCCTCGAGAGCTTCATCGAAGAAGCCAATGCGCTGGCGGGCCTCTACCACCCGAACGTCGCGAACATCATCGATCGCGGCGTCGTCCATGAGATGCCGTTCTTGGTGCTCGAGCTGCTGATTGGCGCCGATCTGGCCCAGTACTCTCGCGCCAAGCGCTGCTCGCTCATCGAGATGCGGCAGATCGTCCTGGACGCTTGCGCGGGCCTCGCAGCTCTGCACGGCGCGCAGCTCGTGCATCGCGACATCAAGCCGGCCAACATCTGGCTGCGCCTTCCGCTCGCTCACGGGGAAACGTTCGACCCCGAGAAGCACCGAGATCCGGCTCAGGTCCGGCCGCTCTCCGCAGTCGTCATCGACTTTGGCATGGTGAGGCCGATGAAGGTGGCCGCCGACGCGAGCGGACGTTTCGTCGCCGGCACGCCCGGCTACATTGCGCCCGACCAAGTGCTCGACCCGGTCGATCTCGATGCACGGGCCGACGTGTATGCGCTCGCGGGCGCCGTGTACAACGTCACGACGGGCCGCACCTTCTTCGACGAGGTCGAAAATCCGCGCGATCGGATTTTTGCTCATTTGCAGCGGCTCCCGCTGGAAGACCCTTCTCTCCTCGACGGCTACCCAGCGGAGCTCGTCAAGCTCATGCGCGCCGCCACCGCCCTCGATCCAAAGGACCGCCCCTACCCGATGGAGTTCGGACGCGCGTTCGAAGCCGCGCTCTGAGTCGCATGACCGGTCCGACGAGTGCTCTGCACGCATCCGACGAGCTCCTCGCGCAGCTGACGCTCGCGCTGCCCAAGTCGGCCGAGCAGTTTCAGCTCGATTTCCCCAACTACTTTCTGCTGCGGCGTCCGAAGACACTGCTGATGTCGGAGGACGGCGAAGACGCCGAACCTGCGTTCGAGTATCGCACCACCAGCTTGCCGGTGCCGGGGGACGGCTTGAATCCGTGGCAATGGTGGATCGGCAGCGTGACCAAGCGCAAAGGGCACCCTTTTCCGAACCGCCTTGGCGTCGGGCGCGCAGACAGCTGCGACATCCAGCTGCGCTTTCGCTTCGTCTCGAAGCTCCACGCGCGCTTCCATCTCGAAGACGGCATCCCCACGAGCCTCGAAGACGCAGGCTCAGCCAACGGCACCTTCGTCAACGGACAGCGCATTTCGTCCGGCCAGTCCCTGAAGGTCCGCTCCGGCGATCGCGTGGGCTTCGGTGCGCTGACCCTCGAGCTCTTGAGTCCCGCTGCGTGCCAGGCCGCCTTGCGAGCGCGGCACAGTTTGCTCCCCGGATCCACGCCGCCCTTCGTGACCTGAGTCGTCGCCCCCGGCACCCTCTCAGCGCTGAACGACCCGGGCGGTGATCGGGATCGAGAAGGCGACGTCTTTGCCCAGGGCAGGAAATTGCGTGGAGCGCGCGACGCTGAGAATGCATTGCCCGAGCGATGTGCTCGCCAGCGCCGCGGGCGCCAGCGTCGCCGCCTGGATCCCGCCGCCCCCCGAGATCTTGAAGTGGACGCTGACCTGGGGCGAGCCTTCGAGCTGACCTGCACTTTGCGTGAAGCAGCCCTGGACCGCGCCCTGCTTCTTCGCAAACGCCGCCGTGAGCCGCTCGGAATCTGTCGCCGGGCGAGTCGATGCTCCTGTGGAGGAACCTTTCGATCCCGACGCCGGTGCTGGGGTCTGCTCGGGAAGTGACGAGGGAGCACTCGGCGACGCCACTCCGAGAGCAGGCGCATCGGGGGCCGCGCTCGTCGCTGGCGCCGCTGCGGCCGGAGCCGCTTGCCGTTCGACCAGAAGGTAGCGCTGGGGCGCGGGCGCCGGAGCGTCGGGCTTGTTCAGGAGCAGCACGGCCGCAGCCACGCCGCCGGCGATGAGTGCGGCCCCGAGCATCGACAGCACGATCACCCGGCTGCCGCCTGCGCGACCAGCCGCTGGGGCGACAGCGGGAGGCACACCTACGCCCGCCGCGCTGACCGAGGCGAGACCGGTCGATCCGGCGCCCGGTGTCCGGCTGCCCACCATCGCCATGCCCTCGCCCGGTGTCGTCAGTTCCCGCACCGTACGATCGGACAGACGGTCGCCGGGAACGCGCACGACCGAAGTGCGATCGCTGCCCGGCGGGCGGCTCGACGTCTGTAGTGACGCCTCCTGCGTGGGATCAGGGCTCGACTCGCGCCAGGCGGCGTCCAGCGTTGCGAGAGCGGGCAGCTGCAGTCGCTCGGGCAGGTCCCCGCAAAAATCGGCGATCACCGCCTCCCGAAAATCCGCCAAGACTTCCGTTTCGGAGCGCTCGAACACGGAGCTCAGCGCGCTCGCGAACTCTTGCGCGCTGGCATAACGTTCCCCCGGCTTCTTGCGCAGCGCCGTCGCGACGACAGCGTCGAGCTCGCGCGGCACGTCGGCGCGCAGGCTCGAGAGCGGCGGCGGCTCGTAGCTGAGGACGCGCGTGACGATGGCGCTCATGTCCTTGGCTGAAAATGGATTCTTGCCAGAGAGCAGCTGGTAGAGGCTCACCGCGGCTGCGTAGATGTCGGAAGCCACCCCAGCCTCGTGGCCCTGGTACATCTCGGGCGCAATGTAAGGGAGCTTCCCTTTGACGATGCCTTCCTGAGTCTTGAACTCATCGGGCTCATCGGCACTGCGTGCGATACCGAAGTCGAGCAGACGCACGTTACCTTGCAGGTCGACCAAGACGTTCGCCGGCGAAACATCGCGATGAATGATGGGTCGCGCGCGCCCGTCGGCGCCGGTGCGACTGTGGGCATAGTGCAAAGCAGCGAGCACACGCGTGAGGGCGTAGACGGCGAAATCCCACTCCAAGTTGCCGCGCGTTTCGCGTGCATACTTGAGCCAATGTCCCAAGTGGTAGCCATGGACGTACTCGAGCACCATCAGGTACGAGTCCCGTTCCTGGCCGAAATCGATCACCCCGACGATGCCTGGGTGGTGAAGATCCGAGAGCAGGCGCGCCTCGCGCACGAACTGAGCGCGCACTCCTTCCTCGTCGTCCATGTGCGAGAGAACGCGCTTGATGACGACCGGCTTTGCGAAGCCTGCCGCACCTTCGATGCGCCCGAGGTACACCATGCCCATGCCGCCGCGGGCGAGCTCCCGCACGATGCGATAGCGGCCCAGCACCAAGCTGCCCGCTAACGCGCGCTGGCTGTCACTCACCGTCGCCCCGCCGGTCGCCGCAAGTAGACGTGTGATCCGCGCGTCGGATGCGTCAGAAATACCGCGAGCGGCCGACCGTCTGCTGGCATGTGGGCACCCACGGAAAACCTCCCATCAGCATCCAGAGCAATCGGGCGCCCGTCAACCGCGACGCCCCAGCCCGGAAGCGCCGCACCCACGAGCACCAAGCTACCGCCCGGGCCGACGCCCGAATTGGCGGGAGTCTGCAGAGCCGCCGTGGGTGTCGCATTGTCGAACAGGATGGTGACGCTACTTTTGCGCGAGACGCGACCGCCTCCCTCGAAATAGAGGGTGTGGGTGCCTTCTCCCAGGCTGCCGGACGGGAACGTGTAGGCCCCCTGAGCACTCTTCAGAGTTCGCTTGCGGGAGCCACTCGCCACGTGCAGCTGGTAGCCGCTGACACCGCTCGGCGGTGGCGACCAGCGGGCCGTCACTTGGGGCAGCTGATTCTGGTAGAGCACGGTGTAGCTGCGACCGTTCACGTCGACGAACGTGGAGGGGGCCTTCTCCGGCACGGAGCGAGTGCCCGCATCGGCGAGGACGGTCACCTTCCCGGTGGCCACGGCCGGCTGGAGGCTGCCGTCTTCACGCGCGCAGGACACTTCGTACTCGACCGTTCCCGGGCCCACCGCCAAGGACACGTTGCCTTTGCCGCGGGCGACATCGTCGGTAGGCGCCTTGGGGCCTTTCAGTCGCACGACGCCCTCGGAGCATTGTTTTTCGAAATGAAAGCGGATGGCCGTAGGCGGCGAAGGATCGTGCACGACGAATCCAGAGCCCGCAGCGAGATCCAGGTCCGCATAGTTGAGGCCTCGCCCGCTCACGCTCGCCTGCCCGGCGTCGGTCAAGCGGCCCTTCTCACCGCTCACCAGGGTCTCCCGATTCTTTCCGCGCAGCTCGACCGTGCCCGACTGCACGCTGATCGACGTCGCCTGGTCCTCACGTCGAAGAACGGCCGCTCCCCCCGTCGTGACGATGACGCCACCCGGAACCTCGACACGCACCGGTCCGTCGGAGCGCAGCGTGTACTCACCCCGCTCGACCGAAACGAGATGCCCATTTCCACCGATCAGGTAGCGCCCGTCAGCAGCGAGCGTTGCGAACTGCGCGCCTTGGCTGACTTCGACCTGACTGCCCTTGCCCACCACCAGCACGCTTCCGGGCGCGAGTGTGGTCGACCCCGGAGCGAGCCGCGCGGGCGTCTTCTCCCCGGGCCGAATGAGCGAGACTGCCCCGCCCTTCACGTCTGCAGAGATCGGCCCCGTGGGGGGAGGCGGCAGCGCAGGCTCCGCCGAGGCGACGGGGGCCGGTGGCGTCTCGAGCTCCGCCTGGCCCAAGGCGATGGTGACTTCCTGGCCGGCGCTGAGGTCCACACCTCCGCTCCCGGACTCGAGGTGCGCTTCTCCCACCAGCACCTTGTAGGTGACGGCTTGATCGCCGCGGCGCAAGACGAGCTTGCTGCCCCGCGCGAGCCGTGCCGAGCCCAACTGGGTCCGGAGGAGCGTGCCCTCCTCACCTGCCTGCAGGGTCGCCGCGCCCGTCACGAGGTCGACGGCTTGCTCCTCGCTTCCTGGCTTCTTGTCGAGAAAGCGGACCAAGGTCGTGGCCTCCAGGCGGAGCACGCTGCCATCGTCGAGGCGCAGCTCCGCCGAGCTGTCGAGCTCCGTCTTGACCGCGTCGCCCACGCCGAACTCGGCGCCGATTGCGGCCGGTTGCCAAGCGTTCTCGGCGCGTGCGTGATCACGGCGAACTTCGCCGCTCCTGCCGAGCAGCTTCGCCAGCGGCACCTGTGACTGGCAACGCTGGCAGCCCGAAATCAGCAGCGCAAAAAGCACGACCGCGAGGAGCGCGAGGAGCGCGCGCACGGACCCACGATTTCCCTCCTCGGTATCATTGACCACGCTGGAGGTCGGCATTGAGCACCGTCACACCTTCCTTGCGCACTTTGAGCCGGCGCTTCTGACTCTGATAGCCGTCCGCGGTGATGACCACGTCGTAGGTGCCCGGCGGGAGATCCAGCACGAATTCGCCTTGCTCGTTCGAGGTCGTTTCGAGATCCCCTGGCATCACTCGCACCGACGCCACCAAGCCCGCGCCCGAGTAGTCTCGCACGAGACCGCGCAGCTGCGCGCCCTGGGTCGCATCCTTGGCGAGCTTCACCTGAATTTCCGCCGTCTTGCCGGCTTCCAGCACGAGGTGCTGGCTATAGGGCTGGAGGAGTGCGGCCGTCACGGTCACGTCGATCTCGCCCGCTCCGAGCTCGCTCAAGGTGTAGACGTTCAGCTCTTCGAGCGGCACCTCGCGCGTCTCCCCGGCCTGCCCTTCGGGCGCAGGGAACTCGATCGTCACGAGCGCGTCGGAGATGGGATGTCCCGTCTCGTCGGTGACCGTCACACGCAGCGCAGCCGGGGGTGGCGGAGGTGGAGGCGGCGGAGGCGGGGGTGGTGGAGGCGAACTCTCAGGCGGAGGCTCTGCCGCCGGGGCGGGCTTTTCGCGTCGAACCAGATCGGGCAAGCGAATGCTCGCCCCGATGAGCGCCAGCACCCGCGGCTCGATGGGCACGAGCGGATCGCTCGTCGTCGATGGGGCACGATCGCCCGGCGCGAGCTCGATCTGGCCGTGCAGGGCGAAGCCCGGAACGAGCCAGTGACGAACACCCAGACCAACGCGCAGGGGGCTCTCGAGCGGCGGGGGCGCTCCGTCGCCGAGCAGGAGGTCCCACGTCACTTCAGCCAGCAGGTCCGTCTTGCCGAACGAGTGCTGCCCGCCGAGCCCGAGCAAGAGCGCACCGTACTCGCTCACGCCGAGCACCACGCGGTCGCCCGGGCGCAAGAGTGCCGCGTCCGTGAGCACCGGGCCGCCCTGTGCCGTCCGATAGCCGGCATAGAGCGCCACCGTCTCGCGGCCAAACCGTGCCGCGGCTTGCACACGCCCGTCGAACGTCGGCGGCGGCACGCCCTCGCCCGCCGCCGCTCCCGCGAAATTCAAGCGCCCCTCGCCACCGAGGTACATGCCGGGGGCGACCTCGAGGCCCGCTCTCAAAAGGGGTGTGACGTCCACCAATGTCCCACTGTCGGCCCCGAGCGGATCGTCGCCGTGAATGTCGTGGCGGAGATCGACACGCACGGCTGCTGCCAAGTAGGGCCAGAGCGCCCCGCCTGCCGAGACGGTGCCACCGACGCGGTGGTGCGCGCCGTCCTCGCCATTCTGCGGTTCCGTGAATCCGTAATGCGCCCACGTCCCCGCCCCGGCGCGCGGCGCGGACGTGCCCGGGATGCCCAATCGGTAGAGGCCCGGTAGGCCATCGATGCCATCTGCGTAGTCACTCGGGCCGGTGGACGCGGCGGCCTGCGCCACGGCGGGTCCAGCGCTGCACACCAGCTGCACGAAAGTCAGAAAGGCGGAGGGGCGGAACCGCAAACCGTGAAAGGTTAGCACCCGCCATCCGCGCAAGTCCACGTAAGGTCGAGCATTTGTTGGCGACCTAGTAAGCGCGGCACATACTTTGGGCCACCTGGTTTCCCGCGCGGACGAGAGCGCCCGGCTCGCCCGTCAAAGGGCGAGCGGGGGATCCAAAGTCAGCTCGAACTGCTCCGTCGGGCCGCTCGCACTCTGCTTCAGGCTCGGCGAATAGGTGAAGACCCGCAGCGTCTTGCCGCTTGGGTCCACCTGCAGGAGGCGCAGAAAGCCGCTGCCTCCGTCCGCGAGCATCTGGAAGTTGACGAGCATCTGATGCACGAGGTTCGACGCCCGCCCGCGGCTGGCCAGGTAGCCCTGCCCATCCACCAAAACGTGCCCGTTCAGAGTCAGCCACACCGACGACCGTGGCTCGAGCAGCTCGCGCCACAGCATCTCGCCGTCGAAGGCGCCGTCGGGGTTCCAGTTGCCCTCCCCCGAGTCGCGCGCCGGATCGCGTCGCGCCGTGCCATACGCCCGCGGATTCCACTCCTGCGAAAGGCCAAAGCGCTCCCAGTCGTAGCGTGTGTCATCGTGGTAGAGGTACGCGTGCGTAGAGAAAATCACGCGATCGCTCGGGTAGCGGTCGAGCACACTCTCGGCAAAATCGACCGTGGCCTTGCGCGGACTCCACTCCAGGGTCAGGACGCCGAGCGTGCTCTTGCCCAGCGGCAGGCGATAGTACGCGTTCTCCCAGTTGCCATCCCGAGGCAGCTCGGCGAGGAGCGCACGACTCTTGGGCGGAGGCTCCGGCCCGAATGCGCGCAAGAGACCCGAGCCGCGCACCTCTGCGGAGCCCTCGACGCCATGATCGTGATTGCCGGTGGTGAGAATCAGCGGAATGCGCTCGAATAGCGGCGCTACCGCCTGACGGAAGAAGGCCCACTCGGTGTCCGAGTTGTGCTCGGTGAGATCGCCCACCGTCAGCACGAGCTGGATGTTCTGGGCCTCTGCCTGCTCGAGCGCGTACGCCACCTGGTGACCCAGGTGCGCGCTGCGACACGCCACGTAGTACTGCGTGTCGGGGAGGACCAGGATGGAGAAGCCGCCTTGGGCTACTGGGGGCGGGCCGCCGGCTCGCAGCGCCGGCAACATCTTCGGCCAACCGCGCGCACGGAGCTCGGGCGGGAGCCCGCAGCCCCAGCCGTCGTCCGCTGCGCCAGGTGCCGGCTCTCCGCTCGCTGGCGGAGGGGCGGAGACCGCCGTCGAAGCGCTCTCTGCGTCACCGTCCTCGGGGCGCAGATCGCGCGGGCGTGGATGGCAGCCTGCGAGCAGGATCACCAAACCAGCGAGAGCGGCGGGCAAGACCAACGACTTCACTCTGGCCCCTTGGCTATCATGAACTCCGTCAGGTTCAGAACGCGAGGCCCGTGACACTTTGGTGTCCATGCCTCGCCCTGGGAAACGTGGGTCGCGGCGCCAGCGCCTTTCGTCTACAAATCGAACATCCGGTGACAGGGCCGGTCAGGAGGCAGGGCATGGCCGTCGATAATCTCGAGCTCGTCGCGATCGATATGGGGTACGGCCACTTGCGGCCGGCTCAAGCGCTGTCGGATTTCCTCGGTGGACAGGAGATCCTCCTGGCAGACCGTCCGCCACTCGCCAGCGCCGACGAGCAGAGGCTGTGGAAGCGCGCTCGTGCGAGCTACGAGCTCTTGTCCCGCGCCACCGCGGTTCCCGTGGCTGGTCCGCTGCTCTCCGAGGTGCTCCGCGGCGTGACCAGCATCGCGCCGCTCTACCCCCGACGCGACTTGTCGTCCCCCACCATCCCCACTCGGCTGCTCGCCTATTTTGGCCAAAGCGGCATGGGTCGCGGCCTCAGCACGCGACTCCAGCGCGAGGATCGCATCCTGCTCACCACCTTCTTCGGGCCCGCCGTCCTGTCCGACCTCGCCGGCTGCGAGCGCATCTACTGCGTCGTGACGGACAGCGACGTCAACCGTGTCTGGGCACGCCAGGATGCCGCTCAAACGAATGTCGTCTACCTGGCCCCCACCGAGCGTGTGCGCCGGCGTCTCAAGACCTACGGGGTGCCGTCCGACCGCATCCTCGTCACCGGCTTTCCCCTGCCCCATCGCTTGGTGGGGGGCACCGATGCTCCGCGCTTGAAGGCCAACCTGCGACGTCGCCTGGCAGCGCTCGATCCTCGCGGGCGCTTCTTGCGCGAAGGTCGCGACGAAGTGGCTCACTTTCTGGGCGAAACCACCGCTCCGGGCAGCCCCGTCCACCTGGCGTTTGCGGTGGGGGGCGCGGGCGCTCAGAGCGAGATGGTGGATCAGTTCCTGCCCAGCATCGGCAAGCGCCTGCGGCGCCGCAAGATGAGGCTCACGCTGGTGGCAGGCATTCGTCCGGAAGTGGCCCAGGTCTTTCGCGAAGCCATTGCGCGAGCGGGGCTCGTCCCCGAGCTCGAGGATGGGACGATTAGGATTCTGCTCGGCAATTCCCACGCCGACTACTTCGCCCTCTTCGACGAGCTCCTCGAGTCGGTGGACGTTCTCTGGACCAAGCCGAGCGAGCTCACCTTCTATGGAGCACTCGGCCTGCCGCTCGTCCTTTCTTCCCCCGTGGGCAGCCACGAGCGCTATAACGCGCGCTGGGCGCTCCATTCGGGCGCCGCCGTCCGCCAGAGCGACCCACGTCACGCCGGCGATTGGCTCTGGGAGATGCTGAAGGACGGGACGCTCGCCGGTGCAGCCTGGACCGGCTACATGCGCATGCCGAAGTTCGGCCTTTACCGCGTGGTCGAGGAGGTGCTCGGTCACGAAGCGCTCGCCCAGCTCTCGACCAGGCAGGTCGTCGCCGCTCCTGCAGCCGAAGGCGATTCGCCGAGTCCGCGGGACGAACCCGCGTGGCAGCGCGGCGCAGCAGCCGACCGAGCTGCCAACTGACAGGGTGCCGCTCCGCGCGGGCACCGTGGTTCTCGTCGGCAGGGTGCCGGTCGGCACCGTGCTGAAAGCGGCGTTGCCGAATCGTTTCCGACGGGCCACTCGAGCGTCAATCACTCGGTTCATCATTGCGCCCAATGATGCAATCCGCGGTGCAGCTGGTGCGTCGAGCGTCTACGGAGCCGCTCGATCGTCGTGCCCCAGCCGGGTGGCAGGCCGAGAGCGGAGGCGCAAAGCGGACGCGCCTCGAAGCGCCGCCGCGCATGCGGCCCTTTCCAATCTCCAGAAGCGGGCCGAGTGCCCGCTTTCTTTTTATCCCCGGACGCCGGCGTACAGCCGATGCACGGGAACCCAGCGAAAGGATCGAGTCATGCAGGTCGCGGTAATCTCGGATTTGCACCTGGGGCGCGGCGGCTCCACCGACGCGTTCGAACACGACGATCACGAGTTCTTGCGATTCCTGAGCTTCCTGGAGTCCAACTTCGAACGCATCGTGCTCTTGGGAGACATCTGGGAGACGCTCACCGCCCGAGCTCCCGGGGCGCAGGAGGCGGAACTTCGCGCCGCGCAGCAGTACCACCGCGAGATCTTCCGACGATTCCAAAGGCCGGCCTACCGCTACGTACACGGCAACCATGACCTGATCGCCGGCCCGGCCATGGGCGCTCCGGAAGAATACGCTCTCGAAGCCGACGGCGTGCGGATGCTCTTCAGTCACGGACACCAGGGTGACCGCCTCTGCTCGCACGTTCGTCCACTCTCGGAGCTCGGCGTTTGGCTCGGTGCCTGGCTCCGTCGCATGGGACTGGGGCCGCTCTATCACTTCCTCGCCGGCTGGGAGAGCGCCCGAAGCGGGCGCGAGGAAGACTGCGCGGTCCGCCGCTGGGCCCTGTCTCACGCGCGCCGGGCGGCAGCCGATATCGTGGTCACCGGCCACACGCACGTGGCAGCCAAAGCCGAAAGCGAAAGCCGATTGTTCTTGAATAGCGGCACGTGCTCGAATGGGAACATCAGCTTCCTGGCCCTCGACAGTCGGCTCGGCCACTACGAGGTTCACCACGGCTACTGAGCCGTCCACGTCCGCCGCATGCCGCCCGCCCCAGTGCTCTTGCTCTCTCTCGGTCTCATCGCGAGCGCCGTATCCTGGGGCGCCTACATCGTGACACTCCGCACGGCGCGCTCGAAGCTCCCCGCCCCGCCTGGACGGCGGCGCGGCATCTCGGTGCTCAAGCCACTCAAGGGTGTCGAACAGGGGCTCGAAGAAAACCTGCGGGCGATGCTCGACCAGACGCATCCGCATTTCGAGGTCATCTTCGGTGCCGCGGAAGCCGACGATCCGGCGCTCGATCTCGCGCGCCGAATCAGCGCTGAGTTTCCCGAGCGGACGACGCTCGTCGTGGCAGGCAGCGCCCCCGACGGCCTGAACCCCAAGGTCAGGCTCCTTCAGCACCTGGAGACGTTCGCACGCCACGAGCTCGTGCTGGTCTCGGACTCCAACGTGCGGCCGGGAAGGGACTACCTCTGCGCGCTCGAAGACGTCCAAGCGGCCCAGGGCGCCGCGCTCGTGCACTCGGTGCTGGCCGGGTCGACGGGTCACACGCTCGGCGAGCGGCTCGAGGACATCCAGCTGTCGGGTTGGGTGGCCGCTTCGGTGTGCTTCACCAGCCGCGTCGGCGACCCGGTGGTGATTGGCAAATCGATGCTCATGGAGCGCTCTGCCCTCGCCGAGGTCGGCGGATTCGCAGGCGTGCGCGACATCCTGGCCGAGGACTACATCTTGGGCAGGCGATTGCGCCAAGCCGGCTACCGGATCGCGCTCTGCCCCGAGGTGTTGGCCGTGATCAACTCGGGCCGCGGAATCGGTGGCTTCTTCAACCGCCACGTACGCTGGGGGCAAATGCAGCGAACGATCTATCCGGTGGCGTTCTTTGCTTCCCTCGCGGCGCAACCGACGCCGTTTCTGGCGCTAGCGTGGGCAGGCGGACAAGGCATCTTGGCCTGGATCGCAGGCGTTGCCCTCGTCTTCAAGTGGGTGACCGAGCTCGCCCTGGCTCGCTTCGTCGCAGGACGCCTATCCTGGCGCACAGCCTGCGCCCTGCCCCTGAAGGATGTGCTCTTTCTCGGCGTTTGGTGCGCGGCGCTGGTCAAACGAACGGTGCACTGGCGCGGTCATCGCATGCTCGTCGGCCCCGGCAGTCGCCTGATGCCGCTTTCCGACCCAGGTGGCGCGTCGGCCGTCAGCTGAGAAGCGCCTCCGGGTCGGCCGCAAGTCAGCCGCTTACAGACGCCCGCCGAAGGCCGACGTCGGATCGCTCGAGGCGGGCGCTGGCTGCGTTGGCGGAGAAGCCGGAGCGGCCGCCTTCTTGCTCGAGGTCGAGCTCGACTTGGGCCGCGTGGTCGTCGTCTTCGCTGACGCTCGAGGAGCACTCGGCGCAGGCTCGGCGGAAGGCACCGCCTCGGGGGCGGGCGTCCCCGCAGACGCCGCGGCGGACGGACTCCCAGCCGAGGGACGAGCTGGCGGAGATGATTCGGGCGCAGGCGCCTGGTCGGCCACTGCAGGCGAAGCCGCCGCGGGTGCCGTTTCGTCCGGAGCTCGCGAAGCTTCATCGCCGCCTTCGGCTGCTGCCACTGCGTCCGAGCCCGGGAGCAGCTGCAAACGCCATGCAGCCACCGCCAGGGCAGCCAGCAAAGCGAGCGCCACGAGGCCGAAGTTCCTGCGCGTCCGGACCTTCCCGTCACCCGCCGTCTGTGTGAACGCCGCCACCGTACGCTGGGTCGTCGGCGTCATGGGACCGGCCTTCGTCGTGCCAGTGAGAATGGGACGGCGCGAGGCGATGGGAAGCGCTGGCAGCCCGGAGGGCATGCCGTCGTTGCCGATCGCCAGAGCCCCGGCCTCGAGCACACGAATGATGCGCTCCGCCGACGCCTCGGCGCGACGCTCGGGACCGAACGGCACCAGATCCACGGCCACTTCGGCCAGGTTGCGGTACCGCAGATCGCGATTGCGCTGGAGCATCCTCCCGACGACATCCGCCAGCTCCGGGGGGACCTCCGGGCGCAGATTCGCCAGCGAAGGAGCATCGGTACCGCTCACCTTGAGCACGAGCTCCGGGAACGTCTCGGCTTCGAAGGGAACATGACCGCAGAGCAGCTCGAACAGCACCGCGCCGAGTGACCAGATGTCGCTTTGCGCGTCGGCGTTCTTGGCTGAGAGCACTTGCTCGGGCGCCATGTAGTGCGGCGACCCCATCACCGTTTGCGTCTTGGTCATGCCGAGGTCGCTCGGCCCCGTCGTCAACTTGGAGATCCCGAAGTCCAGGACCTTCACGGAGAGCAAGCCGTCCGCGCGACGCACGCAGAAGAGATTCGATGGCTTGATGTCGCGATGAACGATGCCGAGCGCGTGCGCTTCGGCAATGGCCTCGGCCGCCTGCAGCACGAACTCGACCGCTTGATCGAGGCGGAGCGCTCCATGGTCGCTCACCCACTGGCCGAGGTCCTGCCCGTCCAGGTACTCCATCACCATGTACGGCGCACCCGTCTCCAGCGTGCCGACATCGCTCACGCGAGCGACATGCTCGCTCTTGATCTTCACGGCCGCGCGCGCTTCCCGCGTGAAGCGCTCCACCGCCTCTCGATGCTTGAGCATCGACGGGAGCAGCATCTTGATGGCCACCTGCTGGTCGAGCTGGAGGTGGTGCGCTGCCACCACGACTCCCATGCCCCCTGCCCCGAGGATCCGATCCACCCGGTACTTGCCGGCGAGAATCGCACCAATAGGGACCTCGAGCTCTACGTTCTCCTCCACGTTGCCCTTTCGACCGACCGCTTGAGCCCCCAGCTCCGCGGTATAGCAGGGTCCGGCGACCCTGCCTGCCCCCGCGCGCCTTCTCTGTACCTTGCCGATCCACCCAGGCCGATCGACCCTCCTGGCCCGGCCCTCGCTCGCGGCCCCATCGGCCCGTTCCGAGCACGCCTCAAGGCGTCGCAGCCCCGCATGGGCATGGCGCTGCGTATTCGAGAGCGCGCCCGCGAATCCTCAATTTTCGGCTCCATTTCCAACATTTCGGCGCCGCCGCGAAAAATCTGACTCGCTCGGGTGCGAAATCTTGGTAGCCTCGGTCTAGGCCCGGTTCGCGTTCGAGCCCGGGGGATTGAGTCAAGGAACGAAGTTGAAAAAGCTGTTTGTGGGCAACCTTCCGTGGTCAGCGACGGAAGGCGACGTTGCTAGTTTGTTTGCTGATTTGGGCGAAGTGTTGTCCGTGCGCGTGGTCGCGGATCGCGAGACGGGCCGTTCCAGGGGCTTTGCGTTCGTCGAGCTGGACGACGCCACGGCCGACCGCGCGCTCGAGCAAGAGTTCGAGCTCGAGGGTCGGACCCTGCGCGTCAACGAGGCTGAGGAACGCGCGCCGCGGAGCGGTGGCGGCGGCTTCGGCGGCGGTGGCGGCGGCTTCGGCGGCGGCGGCGGCGGCCGTGGTCCCCGCGGCGGTGGTCCGCGTGGCGGTGGCGGCGGCGGCTTCGGCGGTGGTGGTGGCGGCGGCTTCGGTGGCGGCGGCTACGGCGACGGCGGCGGCGGCGGCGAAGAACGTCGTCGCGGTGGCGGCGGTGGACGACGCGGTGGCGGCGGCGGACGCCCCCCGCGGCGCTGACTCACGTCGCTGATTCACACGGACGAGCAGCTTGGGGGGCGCGGCCCACACCGACGCCCCACACTTCCCAGTCCTCCTCGAGGAGCTGCCGCCTTTCTGCAGCTCCTCTGAAGGACCATTGCGGAGCTTCCACTTTCGCCCCTCGCGCCTCGCCCCTCGCCCCTACGCCGAAGGGCGCTCGGACGGAGAGCGCACGGCGCTCGGACGGAGAGCGCACGGCGCTCGGGACGGAGAGCGCACCTACGAAGCCGGACGGGCTTCGAACCTCAGAGGCGACCTTCGACGCCGAGACCAAACGTCGGGCCAGCTTCATTGGTCCGCACGCTGCCCTCGAGCGAGGTCGCACCGGCGCCGCCGATGAGCATTTTGGCAAACCAGCTGTGGCGTGAGCCGGTGCCCGACATCAGCAAACGCAAGCCGATGTCACCGAACGCGTAGCTGCGTTGCCCGCCGCCGCCGGCCAGCAGCAGCCAAAGGCCATACGTGAGCGGGATCTGGCCCTCGGCGCGGAAGCTGCCGAAGCTCGCGATGCCACTCGAGAGCACCGCGCTCGTACGGGCGCGCAGGTTCAGGCCGTCCTCGGCGCCGATGCGCAAAATGGGAGAGAAGAGTAGGCCATACTCCGTCGTCGTGCCCTGATACTCGACCGCGCTGCCCACGCCGATGCCGAAGCCGATCTCAGCCAGCCGCATGCTGATGCTGGGCGCCACGTAGGCTTCGAGAGCCCCGGTGACCGACCCGAACGGCGGCGCGAGCGGCTCGACGGCCATCGTGATCTTCGCTTTGTCGCCTAGGCGAAGGCGCACCGACGCATCGATGAGCACGCCCGACTCGGACGTGTTGAGGCCGAGCCAAGGGCGCAGCACCACGGCAAACGCCAGCGGATAGGTGGCTTGCGGAGGCGCCTCGAGCGAGCCCGTGGGCATGTTGTCGGTGAGGTAACCCTCGGCGCCAATCGGCACTTCTTCGTTCATGCCGAGCGCCACGTGGAACGTCCGATTGTTGACCTTCGTCACGCGTCCGACGGCGATCTCGTCTCCACGCTCATCGACGAAGGCGACCCGCATCCCGCGTTCGGCCATGGCGTAGGTGTCGAGCACCAGCACGCCTTCCTTGCGCTCGATCACCTTGCCGAGCACGGTGCCCACCGGGATCTTTTCCGGAGGACGCTCCTTCTTCGGGCGGGGCACGACGCGATCGCTCTCGGCCGGAGCGTCGTCGACGACGCTGGCCGCCTCGCTCGCTGGCGGCGGAGGGCTGACCACGGGCGGCGCCTCGGCAGGCGGAGGCGGCGGTGCCGCGGCGGGTGCAGGAGCGGGCGCAGGAGCCGGTGCGGGCGGCGGTGCCGCGGTCGGGGGCGTGAGCGTGGTCTGCGCGAAGCCCGGGGCTGCTAGCGCCAGCGTGAGCGCAGCCGCGCGAACCCGATCCCCGCCGCCTGCCTTCTGTCCCGTTCGCCGGAGCCCAAGGAAAGTCATCATCGCCAAATCATGGCCGACGAGGCGGCGTTTGAACAGGCTCAGCCGCTGGCGAAAACGGTTCGCACATGCTTCTTCGGCCCTCCAGCCGTTGGATCTTCGGCGAGGCGGAGGCTGGGCTGGCTCGATCAGGCTGCCTCGATCAGGCTCGGTTCAGGCTGGCTCGGTCGGTCCGAGCTGGGCGGTTCACCCATTGGCCAGCGCGGCCGTGATGGCCTTGCCGCCCACGCCGACGTTGAACATGTCGTCCACCTGCTCACTCGGAAGTCCGAGCAAGAGTCCACAGGTCCGCCCCATCGCCACGTGAGTCTCGAGCCGCGGGATGTCGCCTTCCGCATCGCTCGCGACGCTCTCGCCCGTGCTCGAGACGATGGCCGAGGCGCCCAGCTGATTTCCGACCGGCCGCACGCCGCCGTACACCCCCGGCTTCACGTTCTTACCAATGACCACCGCGACCGAATGATCGCCATAGTGATCGCGGCCGGACCGGGCGCTGGCTTTGCTGTCGTTCAAGTTGCGCCCAAATACGTTGAGCGTCATGAACGTCGCCTGGTCGCTCAGGCCGGCAGCACCGAGCTCGTCCATGATGGCCTGGATGCCAGCGCAGCCGTTGTCGTCAGCGGTGTGCTGCGCCACCTCGGCGGCGAGGTTGCTGTCCGAATGATTGTCGCCGCCAAACGCAATGCGAACACTGATGACCGGGCTCACGTTGGCGGCGATGAGCGCGGCCGCGGCTCGAGCCTGATCAGGAACGCCATCGCCTTGAATCGCCGACAGCGTTTCTGCAAGCTGCTCGGCTAGGAGACGCGTCTGTTCGCGGCTCCGCGCGAGCGCATCCAAGAAGTCGGCCTGCACCGTCGATGCGTCCTGCTTGGCGAGGGCATGGAGCCGGTCGAGGTGCGAGTCGCGGAGATCGCGCAGACCGACGAGTGGATTCGTACCGCCTCCCGGCCCTTGGAAACCACCCGACGAGCCAGTCAAGAGCTGCCGCAGCTGGGTCGGTGAGACCGACGGCAGCGTCCGACCCGAATAGCTCAAGAGCTCGCTCGCGTTTCCGCCAGCGCCCACGGCGATCGGCTCCGACTGCACGGTGCCAAAGCACGGGCCGAGGGCCTTGGCATACGCGGAGAGCAGCATCTCGCTGTTCTTGGTGGCTCCCATCAAACGGAGCACCTTGGGCTGATCGCCGTGGTTGTTGGCAAGCGTGACGTGGTGAATGAAGGCAGTGCGGGCCCGCACTGTCTCCGACAGCTTTCCCCAAGGTGCCGCCGCGCTGTACGTCTTGTCGCCCCAGGTGAGCGACGTTTCGGCCATGGCAGCGTCCTCGGGATGAACCGCCTGGGCCGCGTCCTCGCTCACGTCGCCGTACGTGCCCGGGCAGTTGTTGCTGATCGGGTCGCCGTTCATGTTCACGCAGCAAATCAGGTACTGCAGCGTTTCTCGAGCGGTGACCGCGCACGTGAGATCCTGAGCGGTCGCGCGCCGAGGGTTCATCAAAAACCACGCAGGAAGGCCGGTGGCGAGCGTGCCGAGCATCGAGGCCAAGAGCAGGTCGCGGCGAGAGGACGTCATCCGAGTGGGCATCGTCAGTTTCCTTTCAGAGTCCGAGACCGAGCGACGTCGGTGCCTGGCAAGCGAGCGAGAACGTTGAAGCAAGGGCCGCAGTCTCGTCTGTTTCGAGAAGCGCCTGTTCGTAGTGCTCCGTGAGGATGGTGACGGCGGCCGCGTGCGGGGACGAGCCATCCTCGAGAGTTTCGGTGGTCGTGATGCCCATGATGTCGGACACCATGGCCGAGATGGCGCCCGGAACATCGCTGGTCTGGTAGACGGTGCCGACGACCTTGCTCGCGACGTTCTCGCACAGGAGCTCGGTGCCCGCCGCGTAGAAGAGCGTGGGAATGGACGGCGTGACCGGCACCTCGGACCCGCGACTGAATGCATCCGCCGCGATGGTGCCAGCAATACGGAAGGCCGCCTTGACCGTGTCCGCTTCAGTCGTGCCTTGGCTGAAGCCCGACATCTGTGGGAACGCATAGTCCAGCCCGCACACGTCGCCGAGGTCGAGCCGCGTCCCGAGCGCAGCGCACAGGTGCTCGCGCCGCGTCACGCTCACGACCACGTTGCGCGAATCGAAGGTGGCCGTATGCCCAAGGCCGGTCACGAGTGGAGACGCCATGAGCTCCGCGACCAGCACGGGGTAGCGAAAGTCGCTCTCCACGAATGCCTGCACGACGCGGCGGAACTCCGGGTCGCTTTCGGCACAGCCAGCGGAGTCGGCCCAGAAGCAGAGGCTCTGTGCCATGCTGATCGCAAAGCGACTCAGCCCCTCGCCGTCGACCACGGCGGCGAGCAACGGACCGAGTGCATCCATGTCCGCCCCCGTCTCGTTCACGTTGCGGAAGGCGAGCGCGCCTCCGGTGGTCGTGGGGCGCGCTTTGGTTGCCGTTCCTCCGAAGGGGAAGCCCATGCCCGCCGTGCCCTGGTTGTCGGCGAAGTCATTGCGGTCGTTGTAATCGAACTGATTTTCCCAGAACTCGCGCAGAGGGTCGAGCATCTTGTGGCAGCCGTAGCACTGGCCACTCGTGGCCGAATGCTCTTCATCGAGGCCGACGTCGGTGACGGGCGTGATCTCCTGTTCGCTCGTGAACCCCTGTCCGATGGCGGCAATCAACGTCTGATTGGCGGTGACACGATGCTGATTGCTGTCGTTCGTGCGCCAGAGACCCAGGAACGCCGGCGTCGTGTAGAAGCCGACGCGAGGCAGATTGAGCGCCAGCGTACCGCCATCTTCGATCGCGCGAATGGCGGGAATGTCCCAAGGCGCGACGGTGGGCGCGCCCGACGTGATGGTCACGAGCCGCCAATCCTCCGTGTCTTCCGGCTCGATGTAGGGCTTGGAGGGGTGCTCCCAGCACGCGGGGTTGGCCACGTAGTTCCAGCGCGGCGTGAGGCCAATCAGCCGCTGAAACAGGAGCGCCGAGCCACCATTTTGACCCGTGTAGTCGTGCACGTCGCAATCGACGCCATTGTCGAAGAAGTTGGACCCGGTGGTGGGCGCGTCGTCGTCCCAGGTCATGCTGGCGACCGCTTCGTCTTGTGGGATATCGCGCGTCTTGTCGATGTTCCACGTTGGCCCGTCGGTGCGCGGCAACGCAAACTGCAAGGGCGCGTCGTTGGGCTGTTCGACTTGCAGGTAGGCCGCAATGAGGCCCGTCGTGAGCATGTGCGTGCGCGTCGTCAGCACGTTCGTAAACGGCTGATCCGCAGCGATGATGGAGAGCGCGGTACGCGCGAAGCTATCGGAGAAATTCTTCTCGAGGCGCGTGTAGGCCGTGTCGCCGTACGAAAAGGTCGGATTCAGGTCGAACGGCCCGTACTCGAGGTACTGGCCCTTCATGTCTTCCTGCATGCTGAATCCCTTTTGCTGGAAGACGTTGCGAAAGTGGGCCAGGAGCTTGGCCTGGAACTCGGGCGTGGCAGCGAAGGCAGTCACCAGGCCACGGATCGCACTCGCGAGAGCGGCAGCCTCTGCGGCATCGCCCGTGGCCGGCACGGCCGCAAGGACCGCGTACTCCTCGGACGTCGGAGCACGCCCGGTCATCAGATTCTTGACCTTGCGGAGGGCGGCCGCACGCCCCTGCGTCTCGAACGGGAGCACCTCCTCTTCGGGGGTTCCCAGCGGACCGTCCGTGGCCGCGCCCCCCGAGTCGGGGCCCGCCGTTGCGCCCGTTCCATCGACTGCGGCAGCGGCGCCCGTCCCAGATGCACCTGACGACGGTCCACCACCGCTCGCCCCGTCACCACCGCCACCCTCGGTCGAGCAAGCTACCGCGAGCAGCACCACCAAACCGGAGGTCGCCGCGGCCCCCACTCGACGTTTCACTTCCCGCGCAGAGCGGGCACTCGGCAGTAACATGGACGCCCTCCGATGATTTAGTAGCCGGAGGCTCCAGCATTAGGTCATCTTTCTTGCCGGACGGAGTGGGTCAACCTGGCATGACGTGAAATGTCACACTGGAAAGTTCGGTCCCGTTCGCATCGATCAGCCGAACTTCGTGAGAGCCGATCGCCGCGGCCACCACGGCTTGGCTCGTGCCCGTCCCCTGGGCCCACGGCACCGTGCGCCCATCCACGAGCAAGCGAGCGCCGCCCGGAGCATGCGCGGCGCGCAGCACGACTTCGGCATTCTGGCCTACTGCCCGAGGCGCAAGACGGGCGCCGTCGGCGGGGAAGGTGATGCGCGCGGCGCTCGTCCAAAGGCTCGGCGCGGGAGACAGCGCGATCGTGGTGGCTGGCGCCGGCGCGCGAGCTGGCCCGGCCGAGCGAACCGCCTCGAGCCAGGCCTCCACGGCCAGCGGCGCTGCGCCGAGTGCGCCCGTCGTGCGCACCATCGGGCTACCATCGAAGTTGCCGACCCAGACGCCGACGGTGCGACGCTCGTCGTACACGAAGGCCCAAGCGTCACGGAAACCACTCGAGGTGCCCGTCTTCAACGCGAAGCGCGCGCCAGGTGCCAAGGCGGCGCCGCCGAACATTTCTGCGCGCGCCCGCTCGTCCTCGAGAATGCGCGTCACGACGTCGGCAGCATGCTCGGACACGACGCGCTCCGGGCTCCCGCCGTTTGCATGATTCACGAGGCGCGCGGGGCGGAAAACACCGCCGCGGCCGAGGGAGGCATAGGCGGCGGTGAGCTCGAGCAGGGACACCTCGCCAGAACCGAGAGCCAGGCCGAGACCGTAGTGCTCGGGCTCGCGATCGAGCGATGTCAGTCCGAAGCTCTGCAGCGCGCGAAGACCGCGCTCGACACCCAGACGTTCGAGCACGAAGACCGCCGGCACGTTGAGCGAGCTCGAGAGCGCACGCGTGAGCGTGACTGGCCCCCGGAAGCGGCGATCGTAGTTGTCGGGCGTATAGTGACCGGTCGGTGTGCGAAACGTGAGCGGCTCGTCGGGAAGCACGCTGCCCGGGACGAGGCCCAGTCGATCGACCGCCGCCGCATAGAGCAGCGGCTTGAGAGCCGAGCCAGGCTGACGCAGGCTGGCTGCGCCGTCGTTCTGACCGAGTTGCCTTTCGCTCTTCGGGTCTTGCGAACCGACGTAAGCGAGCACCTCGGCGCTCGCGGTGTCCATCACCACCACCGCCACGGCGCCCACGCCGTCTCGTGCGAGGCCGTGTTGCTTCTGGCGGGTCATCTGCTCCACCGCGCGCTCGAGGCGCAGGTCGAGCGTCGTCTCGATTTCGCTCCGCTCGGCGTGCTCACGCACGATGCGACGGGTCCAATGCCAGGCGCCGGGCCAGGGCAGATGGGGGCGCTTCACAGCTGGCGTCCCGAGCGCAAGCCCGACGTCCCGCTCAGTGAGTCGGCCCTGGTCGAGCGCGCGCTCGAGAATCGCGTCGCGCCGCGCGTGGGCGCGCGCGAGGTAGCGGTCCAGGTCGTACACACTCGGGCCACGCACGGTCGCCAGGAGCAGTGCAGTTTCGCCCAGATCGAGCGCGGCGACCGGCTTGCCGAAGTAGCGGTCGCTCGCGGCCCCCATGCCGACAATCTGCGGGCCGAAATGCACGCGATTCAGGTACGCGAGCAGGATCTGCTCCTTGCCGAGCGAGCGCTCGATCCGCAGTGCGAGCGAGACCTCGTGCAGCTTGCCCCAGAGGTTCCGAGGTCGCGGAAAGCAGGTGCGCGCCAGCTGCTGGGTGATCGTGCTGGCGCCCGACACGATGCGCCCGTGCAGGAGCGCTTGTCCCGCGGCGCGCGCCATCGCCAGCGGATCCACTCCCACATGGGACCAGAAACGCGCGTCTTCTGCGGCCAAGAGCACCGGAACCGTGTAGGGGCCCAGATCACGACGCCCGAGCGGCTGCGACCAGACATCCCCAGCCCCACGCAGTCGACCAATCAGCTGGCCGTTGCGGTCGAGCACGCGCGGGCCTACCGGCTCCGGACGCACCAGGACCTCCGGCAACGGGAGCCAGTAGGAACGCGCCACGACGTACGCGGCACCGAGGAGCACGAGGCAAGCGCAGAGCCCGAGGCCCCGAACCGTCAGGCTCCCGGCGCGACGAGCACGGCCGAGCCAGCGCGCATCCGGCGTTCGGAACGCCGCCGCGAAAGCGGCAGCGAGAGCGGCGGAGAGCGCACGCATCAACGGACCTCCACCGTACGGGCGCCCGTACGTCCGAAGACCTCCTCCTGGTACATCTCCATCACCCGCGAAGGCGGCACGACGTACTTGCCCATGGTCGTTGCTCGAGCCAAGTAGCGGTAGCGGTAGAGGCCTGCCGGCATATCGTCGACGAAATAGAGCACGCGGTCGTCGCGCATTTCCTCGCGGAACCAGGCCTGCGAGTAGCCGTCACTGCTGGTCGTCGGCTGGGGGCCGCCGCTCGTCGTCAGGTGAAAGTCGACGGCTTCGAATCCAGCAGGCAGCGGATCGTCGATCACCACGAAGCGTCGCCGTGACGGCACGAGGACGGTGATGTCCGAGACCACCAGTGAGCCAGCCGGGAACGTCGTCTGGTCCAGGGGGTCGCCGATGGGATTTTGGAGGTTCGGATCGGCTGGCGCCAGGGAGCGCTCGATGACGAAACCTTGCTCGACCGGGTCGAGCGGCAGCTCGCGGCGCGCAAAACGCAGGCGCGCTTCGTAGAATACCGCGCCGTCACCCTCGGCCGCGACGACGAGGTCGAGCGGGGCGTGCAGCTCCGACATGCGCCGGGAGAACGTCTTGGCCGAGAGCGCCGTGGGCTCGAAGCGCACTTGCCCGAGCTTGTCCTGGCCGAGATAGACGGACCCGACGAGCGTCTTTGGAAGCTTCTCCTGAGCGCTCGCGTAGCCCTCGAGCGCGAGCAGCGAGAACGCCGCTTCTTGCGTCGTCTCCCAGGCGCCGCCACGCCGCGCTTCGAGCAAGCTCCGGACGAGCGGTGGAGCGAGCTCGGTCTTGGGGTCGGCGGCCAGCAGCGCCCGGAGCACGAGTGCGTGCAGCCGCGCGCTCGAGGCAAAGTAGTGGACCCATCGCTCGCTACCCGGTTCGCTGACCTCGGCCCGGTTGCCGCGCACGGTGACGAGCGTTTCGAGCTCACGCTCCAGAATGCGCACTGCTGGGTCGTGGCGACTCTCGGCCAGACCCCACAAGAGGAGCGCGCGGGCGAAGACGGGCAGGTCGTGGCGCAGATCGAAGAGCGCCTGCAAGCTCGCCACATCCGCTTTACCGAGACGACCGAGCACGAAGGCCGCCAGCACCGCCTCCGACAGGCGGTCCCGTTCGCGCACGGTCGTTAGATTTTCCAGGTAGCGGCGCCCGCGTTCGAGCGCGAGCTCCGGCATCGGCACCTTCTGTCGCCGCGCTTCCGCGAGCGCGAGGAGAGCATAACCGGAGACCCAGGCGTCACTGCTGGCGGACTCCGGCCAGAAGGCGAACCCGCCGTCCCCTTGCTGGCGGCCCAGAATGTCGGCCGCGATGCGCTCCGCTCGCTTCTTGTCCTCGGGCGGCGCTGCAATCGAGAAGCGGGCGCGCAGTCCTTGCATGGCCACGAGTGGGAGAAGCCGGGAGCTGAGCTGCTCGGTGCAGGCGTACGGGTACTCTTCGAGCTTCTCGAAACTGCCGCGTAGCCCGACCAGGGCCGACGACGAAACGCTGACGTCGAGCCCCCCGGCGTCCGTGCGCGCGAGATCGAGCGCACCGAGCCGCTCAGCCCGCGCTTCTTCCGTGCGCCCATAGGCCGCCACGGCTTCCAAGGGGCTCGGAAGCTCCACCGGCCGCTCGATGGTGACCGCGTCGTCCCCACCTTTTCCGCGCACTCGAAACGTCCATTTGCTCGCGCCCGGTCGACTGACGCGGGCTGGGAACTCCACCAGCACCGACCCGCGCGGCGGAACTTGCACGACCTTCTTGGTCGCCCCGGTCAGCTCGCCCCCCGTCGCTTCCGCCAGCACCTCGACGTCGAGCGGACTCGGACTTTGCGAATCCACGACCAGACTAGCGTGAAAGACGTCGCCGACGCGCAGGAACCGCGGCAGTGCCGGGCGCGCCATGAGCGGTCGATTGACGGTGAGCTCACTACGCCCCGTGCCGTAGCGATCCTGCTCGGAGACGGCCATGGCCATCACACGAAAGCGGCCGAGATTGTCGGGCAGCTTGAAGCGGACGCTGGCGCGACCCGCCTCGTCGGTGACGAGCCCCGGATGAAAGAAGGCCGCGGTGAGGAAGTTCGAGCGCGCATCGCCCCCACCATCTCCACCAGGCTCACCCTTGTTGCCGCCCGTTAGTGGGTCGAGCCCAACGAGCCGGGCCACGCCTTCACGACCTTCGATCGTCTCCACACGGAGTGGCCGTGGGCCCGCGAACGCCAGCACCGGGTCGGGCAGCTGATAGCCGCTGAGAGACAGCACGCCTTCGTCCACGACGAAGACGGCCACTTCCGCGCGCGTCCCGCGCTTGGCTTGGTCGCGCACGGCGATCGACAGCTGGACTTCGCCTCGCGGCCGGTACTCCTTTTGGTCTGCCGCGACGGCGACCTCGAGCCGACGCAGCTCCGGATCGAGTGCAAGCTCGGCGTAGCCGAAGCGGTAGCTTTCCTCGAGTGGCCGCGCTTTGCTGCCCGCTCTCGTGCGATCTTCGAGCACGTGGAGGCCGACGAAAACGTTCGGACCGAGCTCCTCGGTGACCGGGATCTCGATCACCGGAGTGGCGCCGTGCAGATCGACGACGCGCGACGACAGAACGCCTTCGCGCTCCAGCGTGAGCCAGGCGCGCGCGTGATCGAACGGTGACTGCACGAGGAGCCGTGCGCGCTCGCCTGGCCGGTACAGCTCACGATCGAGCGTCACCTGGATGCTGCCACGCTCGGAGTCGTCCCGGAAACCGGCCGTGCCCGAGCCGAGGGCGTACAGCCAGCGGGATGCGCGAGCCGTGCGCCCCTTGGCGTCGCGACTACTCGCTCGCAGCACGTACTGCCCGGGGCGCGCAGGCGTCAGGTCGCAGAGAGGGCGAGCCTCGGCCGTGCCCGCGCAGCGTGCCACCGTTTCGCGCACGAGCGTGCGAACGGTGCGGCGGTGACCGGCGTCCATCTCTTGCTCCACTTCTGCCCAGCGCAGGTGCACGAGCTCGAGCTCGACACGGCGGCCTGCCCAGCGTTGTCCATCGGGGGCGAACGCAGCCACCGTCGGACGAAAGGGTCGTCCGACGTCGAGGAAGCTCGACTCGTCTTCCTTGATGCCCAGGTAGTAGCTCGCTGGATGCACGAGCACGCTCCCGCGACCGGCCAGCGCCTGGCGCGAGACATCGGTGACCTCGGCCTCGAACGTCACCCGCTCGGGGCCAGTTTGATCGGGCAGGGCCGCCACCACCCGCTCACTCACGAGTCCTTTGCCGTCGAGGGCGACTTCCGCCTCGCGCAGGAGGGGCGCAGGGGGGCCGCGGTCATCACCCGAGCGCGCCGCGTCATCGGTGGTCTCGAAGCCGCGGGTGCCCGGGGGCACGAATGATTCAGGACTGCGCGTGACCCACACCTTGGTCGCCGCGCGTGCCATGGCGCCACCAAAGAAGTAGCTGCCTTTTACGCGAAAATCGACATTTTCTCCGGCCACCAGCTCGCGGACGCTGGGCGTGACCGCGACCTCGAACTCGGCGGGCCGGTAGAGGCGCACGGCGACCTCCGCGGAAGCGAGCTGCTCCTCGCCGCGCAGGAGCGCCACCGACCACCCGCCCACGCGCGCGCTCAGGGGGAAGCTGACCTGGCCCGAAAAGGAGCCGAACGAATTGGTCTTCACTTCGAGCTTCGACGACACCTCACCGTCCGGATTCGTCAGGCGCAGGGTGAGCGTTTCCGGGGGGAGCACCTGGCTCCCCGTGCGGCTCGGACGCCGGACGTAGCCCTTGATCCAAGCCGACTCGCCCGGACGAAACAGATCTCGCTCCGCGAACACCAGCGCCTGATCGCCGACGGCGCTCCAGAAGTCGGCCGACACGCCCAGCCGCCAAGGGCCGATCGACCCCTGATTGGAGACGAGGCACACTTCACGTCCCGCGCGCACCTCCAAGAACTCCGGCTTGTCGCTGCTCGGGTTCGCAGCAAACTGGCCCCCAGCCAGCGCTGCCAAACCGAAGGCGTCCGTCGTCACGGACGCCGCCGTCCCGAGCATCTGCACCCGCGCTCCGCCGACGGGTGCCCCCGTGTCGGTGCTGGTGACCCACACGTGGCCGCGATCGCGGCCGCGCTTCACCGAAACGCCCAGGCGACTCCGCTGCCCGGTCTTGACGCCACTCACGATCTGGCCGTTTTCATTCGGGTAGCGGACGCCAATCGCAAATGCTCCCGAGCCACCAGCGAGGAGCGCGTCGACGTCGACCGGGAGCGCGACCGCGCGATTGCGCGCGCCCTCGGGCAAGAGCTTGCGCCGGACGCCCGACAGCTGATCGAGGTAGGCGTACTGCTCGTTCCACTTCGTCTGCTCGAGCGCGGTGAGCTCGGCCAGCGACAGACTGCGCTCGATCACCGTGACGGGAGCATTGATGGCATGCACCGAGACGGTGCGAACGCTCGGCAAGAGCAGCTGGCCATCGAAGCCGATGCGAGCCTGCGGCTGGTAGTCGCCGATGGTGACCGTGCCGTCATGGATGCCAGCAATCGGCTGTCCGTACACGTCCTTCAGCGGTGTCGCGAGCTCCACGACCAGCGTCTGGCCCGGCCGCACCTCGGGCGTGATCGCCAGGTAGCTCGTCTTGGCTCCGTCCCACCATTCGGTGTCGACGGAGACCACACTGCCGGCCCCTCCCCTCACCTGCGTCGAGAGCGCTCGCGCGTCGACGGCCGTGTCGAGCTCGAGCGCGAAGTAGCCGTCCGGACGGCAGTGGCCGTGCGGGTCGCGGCTACACGTGAGGCGCAGCCGGGGAGGCCCGTAGGTGTGCACCTGGTGCACGGCCGCACGGGGTGCCTTCTCGGGGCCCTCCGTCCCCGGCCACCCTGCCGCGACCTGCACGTCGAGCACGGCCGACTTGGGCCAAGACCCCCGCGGCATGACGAGCAGACGCGAGGTGGAGTCCGGGTCCTTGACCACGTCGACCGCGACCTTCGCGGGAGCTGCCACGGTCACGAACGGAGCGAGGGCTTTGGGTTCGACGGGCGCCGAGAAGGTGAGCACCACGGGCTGCTTGGGGCCGAGTTTGTCGTACTTGCTGCTTGGGCTGACGCTCGCGAGCTCAGGGCGAGGAGTGACGAACGAGAACGTCCTCGGCCTGCCCAGCGACTCGCCGTCGATGGAGGTGATGGAGGCGGGCACCTGGACCCGAAAGGCCGTGGCGCGCGGGAGCCGACCGGCGCTCGGCACGAACGTGAGGCCGTGCGTGCCCACCCAATGCCAAGCGCCCGGCACGGCTGGCAAGATCTGCAGGCCGCTCGGCGGCGGCGGCGGAGCGCCGAGCGGACGGAGCGGACGGTTGAACGCGAGCTGGATCGTGGGGTCGGCGAGGGCCTCCCCTTCGGGGCCGACGTGGATCAGCTGGAAGGGCGCCGGCGCGCTCGCGCGCTCGCTCGGCAAGCCGAGCTGCCCGCTCGGGGGCGGATGGTGCGGCGGACCACTCGGCGCGCAGGCCAGCGCGAGTGCGAGTGAGGCGGAGACGGCTTGGACCAGGCGGGGACGCAGAAAGGAAAAGTGCATGGTGAAGGAGCCCAGGCCTCAGAGGCCAGCGAGGATCGTGCCAGAAGGCGAGCGGCCGCCAAAATGGCCGCGCGCAGGCTGGTTCGGCCACCGTACGCCGCGGAGGACCGCTTTCTGCCTGCGTCTACCGGAGCGCACGAGCGTGGGCGTTGGGCCACAGGAACGGCCGGTCCCGCGGTACTTCGCGGAGGACTCTCTAGAAGAGCCCCGGCAGGAGGGCGCGGCGGCCTGCGGGGTAGGCGGGACGCCCGTCCCGCCCATCGAACTCCGAAAGATAGCGTTGATGCCGCGTGTGCGCATACCAAGAGAGGATGGCCGTCACGACCGCGACGAAGACCCAGCTCGGCAGAACGTTGGTCACGCAGGCGAAGCCCAGCCAGGACAGGATCTCGAAGAGGTAGTGTGGACAGTCGACGACGTCGAAGAGGCCCCCGCTCGGGAGTGCGCGAGCCTGAATGCCCGACCGCGTCCGCAAGCGTCGGAGTTTGATGTGTGCCCAAGCATTGCCGAACTCACCCGTGAAGAAGAGCGCGAGCGCTAGGTACTCGAGCCACGGATGCGCCGATCCGGCAGCGCCGGCCGACGCCCACCCAATCCAGGCACCGAAACCCCAGTAGTACACATACTCGACGAGCGCGTCGCCCAGGGGGACCGGGCGCCCGCTGTAGCGATGCACCCAGAGCGACTCGGCAGCGCGCCGCACGAAGTGCAGTACCCAGAGCGCCACCGTATAGCTCGCGAAGTCGAGGTGCCCGAATGCCGCAACCGCGATGGGCAGGCTGGCCGCTGCCACCGAGTAGCTGAGTACGTTGTGGAAACGAGGCGGCATAGCGTCCGGCCTTCTACTCACGACTCGACCGAGAGGTCAAAGGCGAGGCGCGGGCACGGCGCTCCTCCGGCCGCACGCACCGTAGGCTGACGGCAAGCGGGCCATGGTCGCTGCGCTTGCCACTGGTTCGCGCGGCCACGCTCGTTCTCGTCCAAGAGGTGCACTCCTCGGCGCCCTGCTAGACCACCGTCATGCCGTTCGCGTCGTTCCCCTCGAGTTCGCAGATGCGCTGGCGTCGCCTCGATGCAGCGGGCGCGGAGCTCGCCTCGATGCTGCAGACGGAAGCTGGCTTTAGACTCGTTGGGGGGCTGGTCGCCTGCGAAGCGGGCTCGACCTTTGCTCTCCATTACTCCATCGACTGCGACGCTGCGTGGCGTACGCGTTCGGCTGCGATCGACGGCGCCGTCGATCGCACCCGCGTGAAGTGGGCGCTCAGCGCAGACGGCCGGGGCACCTGGCGGCAAGGCGACGCCCCGGCTCACTGGCTCGCTGGGGCGCTCGACGTGGACTTCGGCTTCACTCCTGCCACGAATACCCTGCCCCTGCGGCGCCTGGACCTCAGCTTGGGCGAAACGGCCCCCGTGCGCAGCGCCTGGCTGCGCTTCCCCGAGCTTCGACTCGAGCTGCTCGAGCAGACCTACACGCGCCTCGGAGCGCAAACGTTCCGCTACGAGGCCCTCGTCGATGGCGAGCCGTTCTCCGCCCAGCTCGACACGGACGACTACGGGCGTGTGCTCCGTTACGAGGGCCTCTGGCAAGCGGAATAGTGGCGCCGAGCGAGCTCCCTCACACGGAGCGCTCGCCGGCGGGTGGGTGACCTGCGGTCTTCTTGTAGATCAAGACCGTCTGCCAGTGCTCACGCCAGGCACCGAACTCGTCCTCGGGGCAGACGTCGTTCTGGAAATGGCCGTTGTGCTGTCCGAGGCCATTCAAGTTGCGACGTCGTTCGCGAATGTCGTACCCGGAATCGAGCACCTCGAAATCGCTGATGCCGTTGACGGTGAGCAGGGCAACGAGCCCGCTGTGGGTGTAGCGGAAGTAGTCCTGCGGCACTTCGTGGTAGCGCCAAGCAAATGGGGCATTGACGATCGTGATGCCGCCGGGCGAAAGCAGGCGGTGCAAGTTCTGCATGGCCGCAAACGGGTTGATCAGGTGCTCGAACACGTTGTTCGAATAGACGACGTCGAACGAGCCCAGCATCTCCGGGTAGCGGTCGAGCAGCTGATCGGAGCAGATGTCACCACCCAGGATGTCTTCTCCCCCTGGGTGGAGGTCCATGCCGGTGTAATGGGCGTGCTCTGCGAAGTACTCCCGGGTGAGCTCGCCGCCGAACAGGTTCTTCAGCTTGCCGTCCCGGCCGCCCGCGTCGAGGAAGCGGATCTTGCCCCGCTCCTGGATGAGCTCCACGATCCTTCGCTGCGCCAACGTGAAACGATTGATATCGACGCGGTAGCCGACGCCATACTTGCCGAGTGCCCCCGCATGCTCGTGCCGATGACGATCTCGCACGATGCGCCCTTCGCTCGCCACCAGCTCCTCGCGCAGGCCCGCCACTTCCCGACGGAGCTTCTTCAGCTCGGCCTCGAGTCGGTCCGTCTTGCTCGGCGCTTGCTTCGTCTGCCCTGAGGCGCCCTTCTTCGGGCCCAGCTTTGGACTCTTCTTCCCGCGCAATAGTCTGAGGAGCTTCATCCGCCTGAGCGATAGGGGGCCGCGCGACTACGGGCAACCGGTTTCGGGCAGTCCGAGTAGCGCCGCACAAAAAGGGGACTCGCGCCGAGCGGGGACTTGGGGAGGACCGGAGCTGGCACACCCCATGCACCCCTCCGATTGGCACCGAAAAGGAACGCAGCCGCTATGATGTTCAAGGATGGGTTCGCCGGACTCGAGCGCTTCTCGCTCGTACTGCAGCACCGTGCTCTCACCGACCGGCTGGATGCCATCGAGAGCGCGATCAGCGCCTGCCAGTGCGCCGACCTCGGAAAGCACGAGACCGCCGCGCGAATTCTGCCTTTGCTCCGCGGACTCACCCACTCGCTACCATCCCATTTTGCCACCGAAGCGAGATCGAAGGCCGTGCTCGTCGGACAGCGCTCGGATGCCGAGATCGCTCGCGAGCTCTCGAAGCTCGACCGTGAGCACCCACGCCTGCTGGCGCTCTTCGAGACCTCGGTCGAAGAACTCGGCCGCTGCGCGACGCCCGCGGACCGCACCTCTTTCGAGCGAGCGATGGCCGACCTCCTGACGGCGGTGGGCGAGCTGCGCAGTCACGAGGCCCGAGAAGACGCGCTCCTCGCCGAGTGAAACGTGCGTTCGTGGAATGGTCCATCGGCGTGATTCCTGCGCTCGCCCGGAGCTCGGACGCACCTTCTGCAGGAACGGCGGCGCCGGGCCGTTCCTGCCGCGAGAAGGCCCGGCCAGCCCTCGGGCAGGGAGGTTTGGGCTTTCTGATGATATGTGTGGGGGCGAATGCTGGCGTCTCCGAGGCCCGGGCGGGTAAGCGCCGCCTTGCTTTCCGTGTTGCTCGTCCTCGAGCACTGCCCGAGCGCGACAGCCAGCCCCGCCGTCGAAGCGACCGATGCACCCGTGGACTCGGTCGCAGAAGCCACGGACACGACCGGCCAGCCTGCTAGATTCCCACCGAACTGGCTCAGCTGGTCGCCCCCGCCCGAGTGCCCGAGCCAAGAGTACATCGAAGCTCGCATCGAGGAGTGGCTGGGAGGAAGCCTTCCCGCATCCGCAGAGCTCGAGGTCAGCGCTCGTCTCTCGTGGGTCGAGTCGGGCCGGTGGGAGGTGCACGTGCTTGCGCGACTCAATGGCCGAGAGGGCTTGCGACACATCACGGTCGAGCACTGCAGCGAGGCCGCCGACTTCGTCGCGCTGACGGTCGTGCTCGCGGTCAATCCGGACTTCTCGCCCCTTGCAGCGCTCGACGCCCCCAAAAGCGCTCCCGCGCCGGACGCAGAGGCGATTTCGCCGTTCGGTCCGAATACGACGGAAGAGCCCGAGGAGCCGGGTCGTCCCGCGCCAGCGCCTCGGGTGCCGGACAAGAAGACCCCACTCTTCCTGTCTTTGGGGTTACGCGGTGAGCTCGACTCCGGCACATTTCCTTCCCCCCGCGGCGGGGTGGCCATCGATGGCGCCGTGAGCTGGCCTCATTGGTTCCTCTCGTTGTCCGGTGCGTTCTACCCCCCGGTTCAAGCAGACGCGGCGGGAGCATCCGGCCCCATCGCCTTCTCGTTGCTCGCCGGCCGCGCCCGAGGTTGCTACCGCTTCGGCCGGCGCAGCGTCCGATTCGGACCGTGCGCATCCGCCGAGCTCGGAATGATGCAAGCAGGACAAACGTCGGGCCATGTCGATCCACCCCAGGCGACCGAGCTTTGGTCGGCCGTCTCCGCGGGCCTCCAGGCGGAGCTCGCCGTTTTGCCCTGGCTTTCTCCGTTCGGGACCGTCGACGCGACCTTCCCGCTCACGCGGCCCCGCTTCGTCTTGGACGACGGTACCCTGGTGCACCGGCCGAGCGTCGTCGCCTTCGTGGGCGCCATCGGGGTTCGATTTTTTCTCCAAGTGAAGTGACGGATCCGGAGTTTCGCTCACACTAACAGGGTGCTGAAAAAGTCTTTTCAGCACCCTGCGTACTTCTCCGCGCGGACAAGTCGAGCGAGATCGGTGCGAAGAACCCCCTCCTTGTGAGGGGTTTTCGCACCTTCGCTCTCCACTTCTCCGCGCGGGCACGTTTGTTCTCGTCGGCAGGGTGCTTTCTTCAGCACCCTGCTAAGGTCAAAGCGGTCTCGTGCCTCCCCTCGCCCAAGTCCAGCCCCTTATGGCGCCGCCGGAGCGGATCCCCGACTTTGAGCAGGTCTTTCGTCAGCACGTCACGCAGGTCTGTCGTGCTCTGAGTGCGATGGGCGTCGCCCCTCATCAGGTGGATGACGCCGCGCAGGAGGTCTTCCTCATCGTCCACAACAAGCTGGGCGAGTTCGAGGGACGATCCAAGCTGAGCACGTGGATCTACGCCATTGCCTACGGGGTCGGCGCGAACTACCGCGCCAAGGCGCGTCGTCAGCCGCGACTGGCCAGCCTGGACGATGCCGAGGTCGCTTCGTCGGGCGGCCCCGAGCAGGCGCTCTCGGGCAAAGAGGCGGCCCGCTTCCTCGAGCGCTTTTGCAATCAGCTCGATGACGGCATGCGAGACATCTTCGTGCTTTGCTTGCTGGAAGGGCAATCGTCCGTCGACGTCGGTGCCCTGCTGGGCATGAACGTGAACACGGTCTACTCCAGAGTCCGGGTGCTCCGAGAAGAGCTGCGAGCTGCACTCGCGCGACACTACCGCTTGGAGGACATGCCATGAGCGGCGAGTCCAACTTGGTCCTCGATCGACTGGAAGCGGAGCTCTTTCGTGAGGCGCTACCGCACCTCGCGCCGGATCGAGCGCGCGTCGAGAAGCTCTGGCGTAACGTAGCCGCTGCCAGCGTTCTCGGTGCGGGGCTCAGCGGAGTCGGCGCGAGCGTCCCGCCCGCTTCGGGAACGAGCTGGGTGGCTCCGAGAGCGGACGCCACGCCGAGCACCGCGCCGGCTGCCCACGAGGGAGAAGTCGCGGCCCCACCAGGACTCGCGCCGGAAGGCTCTCTTCCGCCGACCGGGCTGCTGGAGCGGCCCGGCTTGCTCCAGAGGTGGAGTGACGCCTCGTTCGGGGCCCGCGCGCTCCTCGGAGCCGCGGTGGGCGGCGCCCTGCTGGGATTCGCCGCTGGCTACGGCAGCGCGCAGAGGGCGCCCACGCCAAAGGCGGCCTCCGTGATCAGCGCTCCGGCGAGCCATGCCGCCACAAGCCCCCGCGTCAGCGAACCGAGCGCCCGCCCAGCAGGCGAAACCGACCAAGCCAGAGCGGAGGCCAAGGCCACCACGGACGAGGCAGTGCGTTCCCAGCGTTCCCCTCTGCGAGGCGGCCCGGCAAAGGCAGAGGTCGATCGTCTCGGTGCGACGCCGAGCCCGACCGAACCAGCAGCGGAGTCCGCGCAGCCCTCGTTCTACGAAGAGCTCGAGTATCTCAAGCGAGCGCAGTCCGCACTGCGCCAAGGCAACGGAGCGCTCGCCCTCGGTCTCATGACGTCGCTCGATTCCATCCAGCCAGGTGGAGCGCTCCTCTCGGAACGGGCCGTCATTCGGGTCCTCGCTCACTGCCAGCTCGGTGACGTCGAATCGGCTCAGCAGGTCGCCGAGCGACTGGCCGCTGAGGGGTTGGCCTCGGTCTACACGGAGCGGCTCGAGAATTCCTGCGCTGGCGCGGTCTTCTCGAAATGACGAAGGCGCTGGCCACCAGTGTCGGGCTCACGGCAGCCGTCTGCTCGCTTCCCGCAATCTTGAGCGCCTGCTCGCCCGACGCCGTAATCGGCGTGGCGGCCTTGGCTGCGGCCGGCGCGTGCGGCGGCTGCGTCGAGGAAGTGACCGACGGTCGCGAGGGTTGCGAGACAGACGACGCCCAAGCGCGCGCCACCTACGACAGGTGGCGGACCAGCCCCAACGACCTCGGCCTCTTCGCCGGCACCATCTGGAAGGGTCGCATCGCTGCCGAAAGCCCCGCGACCCTGACCATCCGAGCCGACCTCACAGCCGATCTCTACATCGGTGAGGGCGAGCCGCCCGTGCCCACGGCAGACGCCGGCTTCCTCTGTGAAAACCTCGACTGCGCCGACCAATCGCTCTTTCACGGCGGCGTCTATCCGATCCACGGCGCAACCTTCGCCATCGGAGCGAGCGAGCAGGACCGGAACCTGCACCTCGAGCTGAATCCCCTCTCTCCGTTCGACGGCTGGTGCCGCCTGCAGGCTCCTCATGCGAGCCCCGCTTCGGCCACGGAGGACTCCTGTTCCTACGGACTCGCCTTCAGCCCCAGCCCGAATCCGGAAGGCACGTGCCACGCCGATGGCCAGCCCGTCGACTGTAAGTGGCTCGAAATCGTGTCGGACCTCGACGCCTGCACCTGCACCACGGCGGGGTGTTTCGCCACGACGATTTGGGCGCCCGGCGATCCGTGGATCCTGCTCGGGTCGTTCAGCGTCGACCTGCAATACGACCCGAGCGAGCAGCGTCTCTCCGGGAGCATGAAGACGTTCCAGCACAATTTCAACGGCGAGGACACGCGCAGCCTCGACCTCTGGCTCACCGACGAGTCTGCAGAATAGTCGAGGGCTCGCCGCCTCCACCCTGCGGAAAGTCGCAAATAGCTCGCATTTCCGCCGCTCGGCAGCCCTGACGGAGCTCGCCTCGAAGCACGCACCTCAGCCGGCACGAGTTGACAACTGACGCACTGGTTGTCACATTTGTCAAATGGACCCAGAAGCAAGAGCCAGTGCCCGCCGCGACGAGATCCTCGTGGCCGCGCGCTGGTGCTTTCTGAACTTCGGCTACGCCAAGACCTCGCTCGAAGACATCGCGAAGCGCGCGAACCTCTCGCGCACGCTGCTCTACCGGGTCTTTGCGGACAGGGAAGCCATCTTCCGAGCCGTCTTCGTGGACTGGTTAGTCTCTCGCCACCCAGCGGCGAAGAAGGCAGCGCGCGGCCCTGGTCCTGCCGGAGAGCGCTTGCTCCGCGTGTGTCGGCTGATGGTGCTCGAGCCGTGGACCGAGATGGTGGGTGCGCCCATGAGCGGAGAGTTCCTCGACGCCTGCGAGCGCATCGATCCAGAGACATCGGCGAAGCATCGCGCACTGATGCTCGAATGTGCGACGTCGCTGCTTGGTGACCAGGCCAGCGCCGAGGTGTTCTTGCTGGCGCTCGATGGCTTGCTAGCGGACGAGCCCACGACGGAAACGCTGGAAAAACGCGTGCAGCTTCTGGTCGCGCGCTTCTCGCCGGCGCCGAGAAAGAAAGGGAAACAGTCATGAAAGTGATCGTCTTCGGTGCCACCGGCATGGTCGGAGCCAGTGCTCTGCGTGAGGCACTGAGCGACCCGGAGATCGAGTCGGTGCTCAGCATCGGGCGGCACTCCTCTGGTGTGATTCATCCCAAGCTGCGCGAACTCTCGATGCCCGATCTCTTCGACTTCTCCGGAGTCGAGGAGCAGCTCGCCGGCTACGACGCTTGTCTCTGGGCGATCGGCATCAGCTCGGTGGGCCTCGACGAGCCAGCCTATGCGCGAGTGACCGAGGAGCTCACGCTCGTCTGGGCGCGAGCGCTCCTTCGACTGAACCCCGGGATGTCCTTTTGCTACTGCTCCGCTGGCGGCGCAGGCGGGCCGGGAACGTGGGCCCGCGTCCGGCGGCGCGTCGAGGGCACGCTGCAGGCGATGCCGTTTCGGCACTCGGGCGCCATCCGCCCCGGCTTCATCCGACCGGGGCCAGGCATTCGCAGCAGAACCCGGGCCTATCAGCTGGGCGTGGTCCTGCTTCGTCCGCTGTTTCTCCTCACGCCGCTGCTGACGCGGGTGCTGCCATTCCTGTTCACGACCTCCGAGATCCTCGGGCGGGCGATGCTCCGCGTCGTCAAAGGTCAGGCCGACCGGTTCATCCTCGAGTCTGCGGACATCAACAGGCTTGGCCGATGAACGCGCCGGCTCGCTTCCGCAGCTGGCCTAGGTTCGCCGTCGCCGCGCTGGTACTCCTCACGCTGGCCGGGGCCTATCGCTTCGGCATCTTCGCACGTGTCGGCGAGCCGCAGGCTCTCGCACGGTCGCTCGTCGAGATGGGGCCCTCGGGCTACGCAGCGTTCGTCCTCGCCTACGCGGTGCTTCAGCCGTTTGCCGTACCGGGCACCATCTTCATCGTCGCCGCGCCCCTCATCTGGCCTTGGAAGACGGCGTTCGTCTTGTCGCTGGTCGGTACGATGGCCGCCAGCGTCGTGGGCTTTTCGTTCGCGCGGTTCGTGGCCAGGGACTGGGTCTCCAGGCGCATCCCCGCTCGACTTCAGAAGTACAGCGCGCTCCTCGAGCACGGCTCGCTCGGAACGGTCGTCGTTCTGCGTCTCGTCTTCTGGATGCCGCAGGCACTGCACTACCTCTTCGGCGTCTCGAAGGTCGGCTTCTGGGCGCATTTCTGGGGCTCGCTCGTCGGCTACACGCCGCCGCTCCTGCTCGTGAGCTACCTCGGCGCAGAGATGTTCGACGCGTCGGGGAAGATGCAGCCGGCAGCATGGCCCGCGATGGCGGGCCTCGTCGTCCTGTCGCTCGGCGTCGGTCTAGCGGCAAGAGCTTTCGAGCGCCGGCGACGTCCGCCCGAAGCGCTCCGCGCGGCACCGGACGCCAGCTCACCCTAGCCGCCCTGCGCCGACCGCGATCGCGCGCGCAGCAGGACAGCTCAGTCGTCGGACCGAGTGGTCGGCCGCAGCCCGACCCCCTTCATGCTCGCCGCGCTGTTCAGCTGGAACGTCCGAAGTCCCTTCTCGACCCAGAAGATGCTCTCGCCATCGAGAGCCGTTGGCCGCGGAAACCCGCGGGAGCCTGTGGAACAGAGCGCACCCTCGCCCTCGTCGAGCGGGACCACCGCGACATAACAGACGCCCGGGCTCTGGGTGCAGAACGATACCGTCGCGCGGGTCGAGCTCAGCTGAAGGAGGTGACCAGGATCGACCGCCAGCCCCGTCTCGAGAATCAGGGTCTGCGAGCCTTTCGGTCCGTGGGAGCCCAGTGCTAGCCCCCCCTGGCCCGGCTGGGGCCCGCCCGAGAAACCGGGATCCACATAGGGAGAAGGGATGGCGGGGGGCGGCAGCGCTGCGGGCTTCGCGCAAACCGCCGAGGCGCCCGCTGGCTGACTCTCGACCGCTGCCACCGTGATCCAGCGGTCCTGGGAGCGAGCGACATCACCCAGCTGCCGCGCTTGCCAGCCGGACCCGGCGAGAGCGATGCGCTCGAGGTGGGCTTCCCCCGGCTCCGACAGTCGCAAGGCACGGAGAGCAGGCTCGGCGTCCTTCGCCGGAGGGTCGAAGACCGTGAGCAAGACCCCACGCTCCGTCACGTGGAGAGAGGGCGACGCCGCATGGTCGAGCGCCTGCCAAGGCAAGACCTCCCACTCGGACGTCGGGCCGGCCGTCACGCGAACGGAGGTATGCCGGACGACGTGCCCGCTCGCTTCATCTCCCTCGTACGCAACGTAGACCCGCTCGCTCCCGCCGCCGCTGAAGGTCACGAGCCGCGCGCCCCTGGCCATGGAGGCACCGAGATCCAGGGTCGCTCCTTCGTCTCGCCAAAGGATGAGCGTGGCGAGGTCGGTGAGAAGGCGATACTGTCCGGATTTCTCAGCGAAACGCGCTCGGATCTCCGAGGGCTCGCGCACGAGCGTCCTCACCCGCCCCCCCTCGATCGTCGCGAAAGCGGCGTCCGCTTTGTCCGCGCGCTGGGGCCAGCGAGCGGATGTCGTTTGGCCGCCCACTTCCAGAACGTCCCCCCGCAGGTCGACGTACGAGGCCCCGGTCAGCGGCAAGAGGTCCGCGACCGCCGAGCCGCTCTTGCTGCAGGGCGGGACCGGTCCTTCGGACAACTCGAGGCAGATCACCTCGTTCACAGGCTCCGGGACTCGCGGCTGGTCTTCCGCCGTGCCGCCCCTGCTCGCCTCCGCTGCGTCCGGGGCACCGTGGGTGTCGGGCGAGCTCGGGGGCGCGTGCTTGGGCCGGGCGCAGGCGAGCGCGAGGAAGATCAAACAGCAGGTCGTTCTCGGCGCCATCGGAAGGTTCATACGTCGCTGCAGAGCATGTCTGCCCCGCGTGCCCCTGTGAATGATACAGGAGACCACAGAGAAGGAGGCTGAAGGTCGCCCTTCCGTTCTCGTTCGCCCTCGACAAAGTCCGTCGAGGCGAGATTCGCACTGGCGGGAGCGGACTGGAGACGTTCCAACGGCGAGACCTGAACGCTCGACGACACTCGGCCTTACTGACGTCCCAGCGAGAGCACACACACGCCCGAGGCGCACCCCACACCCACGTCCGGCAGCTGTGGGTCGAAGAGGAGCTCACACGAGGGCATCGCCTGGAGCATGGCCATCCAGCTGGCCTGAGCGTTTGGCCCATAGCCGAAGATCTCTCCCCAGCTGACCGCCGGATAGCCGGCCAGGGCCATTCGCTCCACGCTGCTGCGCCCTTCCGAATCGACGAGAACCATCGAACCTGTCACGTCGAGATCGGCGGCCAGCACTCGAGCGCTACACATCAAGCCGGGATCGAGTCGCAGGGGAGGCAGCTCCGCGCCGTCCGCTTCACCGCAAGGCAATGGGGCCGTCCTGCGAGCCGTCTGCAGGAGCTCGAGGATCTCCTCTTCGCGCGCTCGCAAGGCAGCCGCCGGATCGCCCACGCCGCTACAGAAGTCGACCTCCGGCATGACCGCTGCGACACAGCTTCCGTCCAGGCACGTCTGCTCGGACTCGCACGCTCCCGGCTCGCACGCCGCCATGCAGATTCCATCTTCTGGGCTACTGCCGCACTGGGAGATCGCACCCGCCCTGTCACGGGCGACGCAGTGGGCGCTCGAAGACCCCTCGCAATCCTCATCCGTGCTGCAGTAATCCGTGCAGAGCCCACACACACAGCTCGCCATCCCGCACTCATTCGAAGCTTCGCACGCGACGAGCCAGTTCGAGTTGCTGCCCGTGCTCTCGCTGTCTCGAGGCTCACAGGCACCTGCTCCCAGCACGAGAACGAGCAATGAACAGGCCGAGAAGATTCCGAGTGCTCCCACGATCCTCATCATGAAATCTCTTCGCTGCTCCGTGTCACCGATTGTCCGAAATAGAAGGACACCTCTTCCCGCGACTCTTCCGGAGCTGGGTGAGCAGAATTGTACTCTTGGACTCGATTCCACAGCTGATTGACGTCCCCTCGGACGCGACGCAGAAGGTCGAGCACCTCCTGCCGGTGGGGATGTTCACGATGAACATGGAAGGACAGGGTCGCTCCGCCGACGACGTCGTCCGCTTTCGACTGCGTTCTGCCGAGTTCTACCTTGCAGGCGATTGCGCGCGCGACGGCCTGAAAATGGTCGAGCACGGCCGCCTCCCAACCCTGCTCGGCGCCCACCGGGACCAGGAACGTCGATGCCGAGTAGCGCGCCTCGTCACCCTCGCCGTCTTTCCGTAGCTGCCCGGATGCGCACAAGCTCGCGAGAGCCTCGTCGATGATCTCGGCAGGGACGCTCAGGCGCTGCAGAAGATCGGAGCGACGCAGCTCCCCCGACCGAAAGACGAGCACCCAGATGATGGGCGCGATGCCTTCCCTCGTTTGCTCTGCGAGCGCCACCGACAGGTCGCGCTCCGCCGTGACGCCAAAAACAGAGCCATCCCCCGTGCCGGTGCGATAGAGGAGCCCACCCGACACCAGGTCGTTCAGTACAGAGCCAACGACCATGGGATCATCGCGGTGGAAGACCTTCATGAGGTCGCGCCGAGACGCCGAGCCTTGGGAAGTCAGATGTTCGAGGACCGCTTCCCAAAGGGTCCGGTCGCGCGCGGTTCCGCTCTCGGTAATCCGCCGAACCTTCTTCTGATAGGTCCGAATGGCCAGGCCAAACATATCGGCCGCGACCTTGCGACCTACCCCTTGAGCTTCGATTTCCCGCGACAACTCGAGGAACACTTGGTCCGCAACGTGCGCGAGCGGGGCGCGAATCCCGGCAGCAGTCGAGAGCCGCGCGATGAGCACGGTGGTCTGTTGCATGAGCGCGTCGATCAGCAACTTGGTGTTCACGGTCCCTACTCCAACGCAGAACGGAAACGACGTCTCCCACGAGTCACGTAGACCAATATCCCAAGCAAGCTCGCCGAGAAAGCGCCTAGTCGACGGTCCGTCCCTCCACGCCACGCACACTGACAGCCGGCTTGCACCTGCCCGCTCGCCGCCCCGCTGCCACTACCACCCGTCGCGTTCAGCGAGCTACTTCCGCCTGTTGGCAGCGCACCACCACTGCTCGAATTGGGTGGCGCGCCTCCAGCGGGTGCACCACCCGCGCCCACCTCGCCCCCTCCCCCACTCGACGACGCTCCATCGGTCGTTCCAACTCCGCCGGTGTTCGCTCCTCCAGTGCCAGGGTCGCAAATGGCATCGCTACCGCTGCAATCCTGATCGATCTCGTCTCCGCAGACATCGACGGCGCCGGGATGAGTCGTCTCGAGGGTATCATCGCAGTCCGTATCAGCTCGGACGCCGTCACCGTCGCCGTCCGGCGCGAGTGCACATGCGTCGTCCGCGTCACTCGCCGCTGCGGTGCAACCCCATTCACACGTCTCCGTGGACGTCGTGCCGTCGATGCAGCGGCTTCGCGCTGATCCATCGCTGCTGCACGTCCACAGACGCCCCATCTCTGCGGGGCAAGCCGGCTGGCTATCCTCGCAGGTGTCGCCGGGCATCCCTCGATAGGGACCTTGCTCGACCCAAAGGGACTGCTCGGTGGGCGAGCAACCTCCGACGTAGGGATCGAGGAGCTGCCCATACCCGGCGTTCTTCAGACGAGGCTCAAAGTGGAGGTGCGCGCCACTGCTGCACCCCGCGCTACCGATGTGTCCCAAGACTTGGCCGCATGCGACTGAGTCGCCCACGGCGACGGCTACGCTGCCCTGGCGCATGTGGCCGTAAACGGTCGTGTGCGTACCGTGGTCAAGCACGACATAGTTCGCAAAGCCGCCGCCTGGCGTGTTCGTTCCACAGCCATCTCCACCTTCGGGCCCGCAACTCGTGCAGCGATCGAAGTTCCCGTCGACGGCCGTCGTCACGACGCCTGCTGCAGCCGCGACGATCTCGTAGCCCTCGTCGATCGCGCCATTTCCGCCGCGCAAGGAGTAGTCCGAGCCCGTATGGCCTGGATACGTTGCCGTGCCGCAGTCGTAGTCAGTCCTGTCGCCGTGGTCGACGTAGTACCAGTAGACGATGCAATCCTCGCAGCCAACGGGAGTGCTGTAGCTCTGGCCCAGCGTGACCGTCGAAAACGCGATCGTTCCGGCAGAGGAGAGTACGGCCAGCGCTCGAGATAACGCCCTCACTTTGACCTCACCTGCTCGGAGGTCCACGAGCCGTCGGCTGCCTGCCACTCGATTCGGCTGCCGCTCAGGCGAACCCGGGAGAGGTCCGTCGGCAACGCCGTAAAGGCGTCTCCCCAGGTTCGCCCTGCTCTGAGCGCGCAATTCGTCACGCAATGCGCTCCTTCACGACTGGCCAGCCAAAGTCCCACGACCCCTCCTACGCTCGCTCCCACGAAGACGATCGTTCGGTCGTCCAGCGGAAGGAGCCGCGTCGCGCTGCCGCGAAACGACGCGAGTCGCTCGTCCTTCCCCTCGGGCGTCAGCCAGTGAATTTCGACGACGTCGCCGGAGCGTGCCGAGTAGACGAGCGAGCCATCAGACGCGACTGCAGGAGGCCCCTCTGCCTCGCGCGCCAGGAGCGATCGAGAACCATCGGGGTGCACGACCAAGAGCTCTCGCTCGGGAGTGAGCGCGACCGCGCCGCGACGAAACTCCCGAGCGTCGAGGTATTCGGCAGGGAGCTCGACCCGAGTTCCGTCGCTCTTCTCGAGAGCAACTCGGACGCGAGGAGCTGCATCCGGACCGACCGAGACATCGGGTGAAGGAACAATCGCGATTTTCGAGGATGCCTCGGAACGCTCGGCTCTCGGCCGTTCAACCTCGAGTTGACCACAGGCTAGAGCGCCCAGGGCCAGCGCCACGCCCAGCGCTGCGGGCAACCGACTGCCGAAATTCCAACAGCAACCCAACCTTGAACCTACGACAGCCCCGCACGGCATGCGCTTGTATGGCGCCGTGCCCGTGCGCATCGGGAGACGTCCTTTTCGACACCACCGGGGCCACAGCGCCCTTGCGCACGCGGAACCTCGGGGGCTGGTCGATGGGCGGTCCGGGCGCCTTCTCATGATCGACCAGCGCCCTTCCTGCATGAGCCAGGCGAGCGAAGTCCGATGATGAAGAATAAGTATGCAGCCTCTCTGGGCCTGGTTGCCGCAAGCTGGGCTCTGGCCTGCTCAGGAGGAGCCGGTTCCAGCAATGTAGATGGCTCCCCAAGCGGCTCTGGCGGCAGCGCTGGCACCTGGACGGGAGGCACCACGGGCGCGAGCACGGGCGGGATCGCGAGCGACGCCACGGGGGGCACCCCAGGCGCGAACGCCGGTGGGACGGGCGGTTCTGGGAGCGGAGGGACTTCAGGTGCTGACACCGGTGGCGCCGCGGCCAGCGGTGGGAACACCGGCAACGACGGATCTGGCGGCGACGGTGGGACGACTTCCGGACCGTGCGGCGGCGGAACCGAGGGCGGACGCTACATGGAATGTCTCGACCGTGGCGTGATCGCGGTTTCCGCGGACGGCGGAGCGTTCATCAGCTGGAGATTGCTCGGCACGGACCCAGCCGACATTGGGTTCAACCTCTATCGGCAGGTAGAAGGCCAGGAGCCGGCTCTCGTCTGCTCGAGGGGGCCAGACGAAGGCACCTGGTGCAAAGAAGGAGCAGCGGCAGCAGGAGCTGTGTACTTCGTCCGTTCCGTGATCGACGACGCCGAAGGGGCGCCGAGCGGCTCGGCCGCGCTCCTACCGAGCGACCACATCGCGATCCCGCTCGAGCCCGCCACCGACGGCGCATTCGTGCACCTGGCCTGGGCGGGTGACTTGGATGCCGACGGGGAGTTCGACCTCGTCGTCAACCGGATTAGCGCCTCGCAGCCGGTGGTCGACGGCTACTCTCGCCACGGCGAGCTTCTGTGGCGCCTCGACACGGGCCCCCTCGGCGTCAATCAGGACAACATCGAAGGCGGCGCCACCACGATGAGCAACGGCATGTGGGACGGCATGACCGTGCAGGACTTCGATGGTGATGGCTTCGCCGACGTCGCCATCAAGACGGCCAGCGGCTTCATCTTCGGCGACGGAACGACGCTCGATCACGAAAATGGCGACGATCAATTCCTTTCGATCGTCGACGGCGTCACCGGCGCGGAGGTCGCCCGCACGGAGTTACCCGACGACTTCCAGGCGGACGGTCCCCTCCAGTGCCATTTCGGCGCCGGCTACTTCGACGGAGTTCATCCGAGCATCGCCGTGAAGTGCAAGAACCGCGTCGGGAGCGGTGGGTTCAACCTGGTCGCAGCTGCGTACGACTTCGATGGAGTCGCGCTGACGGAGCGCTTCAAGTACCTCCGCAACCAAGACAACGCGCCCGACTTTCATCAGATCCGCCTGCTCGACGTGGACGGCGACGGCAAGGACGAGTTCCTCGATGGCGGCTATGTCCTCGATGACGACGGAACGCTCCTCTACAGCTTGGGCGACCACGGAGTCATCCACGGCGACCGCTTTCACATCACGGACATCGATCCAGCACGCCCCGGACTCGAGGGGTTCGGCATTCAGCAAGACAATCCAAACGGCCTCGAGACGTACTACTACGACGCCGCGACTGGTGAGATCCTCCGCCGGCATGAGGTCACAGGTCCAGCTGGGGATCTCGCGCGAGGAACCGTTGCCGACGTCTTCCCCGACAGCCCAGGTTTCGAGTACTGGAGCTTCAATGGCCTGTTCGCGGGGCCATCTGGGACGCGCCTCGTCGCGGAGGTGAGCGAGAACGTCCCCTGGCCGAACTTCGCCATGCAATGGGATGGCGACCTCGGCTCGGAGCTTCTCGATCAGCACCGCGTCGGCGATTGGGACACCGTCCAGCAGTCACGCAATACCTACGTCTGGCGCCGTTCCTTCGAGGGGGCATCGCAAGCGCGCGGGGCCATCCCATTCTACGGCGACATCTATGGCGACTGGCGCGACGAAGCCGTGCTCGAACATGCCGGAGAGCTGCGCATCTACACCACCACGTACGAGACGGAGCATCGCCTCTACACGATGGCTCACAACCCGGCCTACAGGAACAACTTGACGGTTCACGGGTACAAGCAGTCGCACCACGTCGACTATTTCCTCGGCGTCGGGATGGACACGCCTCCGACTCCGCACATTCGCCTCGTGCAGCGTCCGTGACGCGCTGCATCGCGGGCGGGCATCGCATGCTCGCGCCCCGTGCCATGCAGCAAAGGCGACAAAGCGCCGGTGGATTCGCACGCCGCTCGGCAGGACACCTGATCGTACGCCTCAGCTTATCTCATCGAGCGACGACCCACACGCCGCGCCAGCCAGCCTAACGCGGCGGTGGCGATCGCCGCTCCCGCAGCAGTGCCGCCGGATGGAGTGCTACCCACGGTAAACTAGCTGCAGCCCACGGCGTCGGCTGGAGCTTCGTCAAACGTTCTGCCCCCACTTCCGATTGAAGGGGCGTCTCCGTCGCCACCCGTTGCCGAATCATCGCTGAGGCACGGATGCGTTTCGCGCCAGTCGGTGAACCGAGCGCGGAGCTCCGGGAGGGGACTTTCGCTGCCGGAGTTGGGGACCCGCAACGAGAGGTACGTGCCAGCAGCCTCGCCATCGCGATCGACCTGAAGGAACGCCGAGTCCGAGGGGATGCCAGAGGGCGTGCAGCGACGGTCGCCGTTGCCGCCCTCGGCACCAGCTTCGAGCGCGACGAGAAGCCGTTCGGCGAGATCACAACCCCCGACTTCGAAGCCGGCCGCCGCTTGCTCGAGCACACTCGCGCCCGTGAGCAGGTTACCCTGCACCGAATACACGAAACCGTCGCGCTCGCCCTGCTGGTCGGCGGCAAAGGTCTGAGTCTCGGCGCCGGTGAACGCAGCCGCGTTTGCTGACACGTCGGCTACGGCGTACTGCCGCACGTTCGCGTCGGGATCGAAAGACGGAGCCGTGAGCGCTGCGGTGACCTCGCTGGGCGAAAGCCCCTGCTCGAGGAGCGCGACCGCACGGTCGCGTCCCGGCTGATGGAACGTCGCCTGCGCCACGACGACGCCCGTCCCCGGCACCGAACCGTAGATGATGTAGACGTCCTGTCCCCCGATGCACGAGGCTCCTGCGGCGCCCACCTCGCGCCGCGCCGGATGCACGCCCACTACGGAGTAGGTCGCACTCGATGGCGACGCCATCAGAAGAACCGAAGCGACGAGTAGTGCCGATCTCACGTGCGATGCGCTCATGCCCTGTCTTGCATCCATCATCGGCGCGGCGCTCGAAACCGATGGTCCGCTCCTTCCACTTCGTTGCAATCTTACACGCGACAGGGCGACCCTGCTCCTCCGACCGTTTTGTCCCCCCCTCGCTACGTTTGGGCACTGCGGGACCCCATGAAATATCGGACCCGTTCTTGGATCACACCTGACGCCTCTGGTTGCATTTTCTTTTGCGGCGCTTGCCAGCTCCGCTTGCGGGTCGGGCAGTCCGACTCCGGACGGAACGGGGGGCTCGCCAAGTCGAAGCCGAGGGGCTCGTCATCCATTGCTGAGCTATTTGCGGCTGCAGGCGTTCCCCGGACGATCCACCGCTACGCCTCGTTTCGGTCAAAATGGTGCGAGAGGTGGTGGGATCAAGCGCCGCGGGCCCGGGCCGTGTGCTTCAGTCGTCTTCGTCGAAGTCCTAGGCTGGCAGTGCTTCAAGATCTCCCTCCGGTCGCGCCGAAGTTGATGCGGGCGTCACGCTCGTGCCTTGACAGTGCGCTATCGCCCCGCAAAACTCCCACGCCTTTTGCATCCGAGGTCTCTATGAAGTTCAAGTACATGATTCGGGTATTGCTGGGCCTCTTCGGGCTCGTTCTGCTGCCTCACTGTGCAAGCTTCGGCGGGCCCGGTGCCAAGTCCGCAGCGCAGGAGCCCTCGGAGGTAACGCAGGCGCGCGACGCCGTGACCTCGAGCAACGACAACGGCGAAACCGCTGCGTACTTCGCCGAAGTGGTGAGTTCCGTGGCCGAAGCGAACGAGAGCCCAACTGCCGAGGACCAGCGCTACGTGCAAGATCTCTCGAAGGAGGCTGTGGGCTACCTCGACAAATCTCTGAGCGGAGCAACCGACCCCACCGCGATCGCCATGCTGAACACTCGCAAGGGCGAGATGCTTCTCCTCCAGCGCGATTTCCCCGCCGCCGAGGTCGCTATCAAGAAGGCGATCAGTATTTGCCCCTCCGGCGTGACGCTGGAACCGATGCTCCGCTCGCTGAAGATGCAGAGTCGGGAGAGCGAGGCCAGCAAATGGTGCTCGGATGCACGCGCCCAACTGTGCCCACAAGCGGACCTCACCAAGCTGTGTGACGCCTGCAGTCGTCACGGTGTCCAAGTGTGTGATAGTCCCGAGGACCGGGACCTCTTGGCGGATCGGGATCGCCAACGGATCGAGGCGGCCGACGCCGAAGCACGGCGCGGGACGGATACTGACCCGAACGTGCTCCTCGAAGCAGTCGCGCCGATCGCGCTCGAGAACCTGTGCCCGCGGGCGGTCAACCTGTTCAACGGCGTGGACTTTGTCGAGACGAAAGGCAAGCGCTTCTCGCTCGACGCAAACGCGAAGGTCACCATGAGCCTGCAGCTCCACACGAAGATCTGGCTGGTCGACGCCGACGGTCTCGCGATTTCGAGCATCATCGTCAAGAACGAAACCCCGACGATCACCGTGAACCCCAGCTGCAACGGCTTCCGCTGAGACTCAGGTGTCTGGACGCGCCTCGGCCGACGCCGCCTTCACCTTTGCGAGTCGAATCATCGGTGCAATCGGCTTGGGTGCGACTGCAGCTTGCTGGGCGTTCTATGCGGGTCCTTACCGCTGGCTCGCCGAGGTCCAGCTCGCTTGGTTCGGAGCATACCGGCCTCTCCTCACGTGCGCGCTCACCCTCCTGGTACTCACGCTCGCGCCCGTGGGCGTGCTCTACGTCTGGCTTCGGCGACGTGGGGCGATCCAAGCGTCTGACCCGAATGACCTTGGGACGCCCGTTGGCGGAGCTCCCGATCGAGGGACACTCGGCTACCTCGTCGCACTGATTGTCTTGCTCGGCTTTTCGATCGGCGGCGCGGCCCAGCTCTGGCGCATACGCGGCAGGTCCGACGCTCACCGTGTCATCTCGGGGGCGATGCTGGAAAATCGCGAGCCCGGCTCACGCTTCGTCACGCTCCAGGGCAAGCTTCGAACCGATCGGCCGCTCTCGTACATCGAGCGCGGACGAGAGGACGTCCGTCGCGAGTTCGTCCCCCTCGTGCCAGCTCAATGGTCGACCGAGGACCCCGTCCGTTTCCTGGTCGCCCATCGGCACTACGGCCAAAGAGAAACCTCTCCTCGTTCTCCGACGGTGGTGAGCGTCACTGGGCTGCTCGATACCGAAGCGATTCCACGGTTCGTCACCGAACGCTCCCCGGTTCGCCTGGCATCGCCCTACTACGTACTGACACCCGAAGCGGAGCTGCCGTCGGGAGACCTGGGTTTCGGCCTCATTTGCACCGGAGTGCTGCTTGCCGCCGCCCTTTGCGCCATCACCATGCTCCGCTACCGCACAGGAAGGAAGTCGTCATGAAGCCATTTCACCCGAAGCACGCGTTGGTGTTCGTCTGCTCGCTCCTGGCCGCACGCTGGGTCGCACACTTTGTCGTTTTTCGGGACGGCGTTGCCGTCGCCGAGCTGGCCGGGGTCGACGTCGGTGCAACGGTGGTGCTCTTGCTCTCCGCAATGCTTGGTCCCAATGTCGGCAAGCACCTGGGAAGCATCATGACCTACGCGCTCGTCGTCGGCCTGACTGCAGTGGGCGTCGGCTACTTCGCCCAAACGTTCGGCTCCCGTCACCTGTCGCGGATGAGCGGCTTCATTTCCATCTTGGGTGCAGGAAGCGGCCTCTGTCTCGCCACCACCAAGATCAACGAAGCTAGGTGGCTGATGGGGCTTCTCGCCGTGGGCGGCGGCACCTACGGCCTCACCCAGATCCACCAGCCCTTCGACGCCCTTCTGATTGCGTCGCCCTACGTCGTGGCCTCGGTGGTGTTCGTCGTCACCGGTGCAGGCGGCAAGCGGTCCTAGGGGGTGGGACCGAGGGGGATCCGTCCCGAAGGATTGCTAGCGGTCCTTCTCTGCCCGGAGGAGCACCTTGCGCGTCGCGGTTGATTCGCTAGCCAACAGAGCGTTCTACAAAGCGCCTCCGCAGGTGACTGGGGACGCGCCGCCGACGGCAGCCAGCCAAGCCCGACCCTAAGTTCTCCCCGGGCCGATCCGCCCTCCGGTGTAACTCTGCAAGTGCCCGCCGATCCAACCGTCCCCCGCCGTTTCCTGACCACCAAAGAGGCAGCTAGCTACTGCGGCTTCCGCACCACTGGAGGCATCCGGAAAGCCGTTCTGGAAGGCCGCCTGGCTTCCGCGGGCACGTACACGGAGGAGGCGCCGAACTCCCTCACCCCTGAGAAGGTGCCGGAGTTCCTAGGTCTGCTTCGGCGCTACTGGCCGCAGCACTACGCGATTGTCTACGTTGGCTTCATCACCGGACTTCGTCCCTCGATGCTTCGTCCCCTCCGGAGACGCGGTCCCGAGTCCGACATCCGGCGGCAAGAATCACGGATGCTCGTCCGTCGGTTTGAGACCGTCGGGCAGGCGATGGAATGCACGAAAACGGGCATTCGATACAGCGTGCATCTTCCTGCTGAAGCACTCGATGTCCTCAAGTGGCACGTCGACATCCAGCTCAACGAGGTGCAGGAGAAGTCCGATCTTCTGTTTCCTAGAAGGGTGGCTATCGCTCGAACACGGCCCTTGAGAACCCGTTTCGGGACGTGGTGACACGCATGAAGCTCGCGTACCCCCTCACGCCTCGTGGCATGCGTCGCACGTTCCAAGACCTGGCACGTGCAGCTCAAGTTGCGGACATCGTGACGAGGTCAGTGAGCGGGCATGCGACGGTCGAGATGCAGAGGCACTACTCCACCGTGAACCCAGAAGAGCAGCGAGCATCCCTCGCACGAGTCCTCCGCGTCATCCAAGGAGGCCTCGCCGACCAAGTGGTGGGAGACAGCCCAAAGTGGTGGGAAGCCCTTGAAGAAGGAACTTCCAACCACCCGGCTTGCTTGAACAAAATCCGTCGGGGAGGCGAGATTCGAACTCACGACCCCTAGTCCCCCAGCTTGGAAAAGGGCCGTTTCTGGCCGTTCCTAGGCGCTACGGGACCCGAACGAAATCAAACACCTGGCGTGCTCGGACGATCCACCAGTTACGCCTCGTTTCGGTCCCAGTGGTAAGAAAAGTGGTCAGTGAGCTGGGCACTGACCACCTCCCGTCTTGTCGGGATGTTCGCTCGAGCTTCGGGGCCCGCAACAGCAAGGTAGGCTCGCCGGCGCACCTCGACCCGCCCGCGGTGCACCGAGTCCCAAATGAGGCCGGCAAAGAAGCTCAAGACGGCGGCGACACCTACATCGTGAAGCAATCCGTCACTCGCTACTTTCAGAACTTGTCCGAAGTGCAGGCGGACCGTCTGCCTCCTTGATCCCATTTGATCCATGTCTTCTCTCTCGAAGTTCCTGAGTCCTGCAATGACTGTACTGCTGCTGGCCTGCGGCAATGTCTCTGATCCGGACGGCAGCGGCGGCAGCGGCGGCACTGCCGGCGCCATCAACACGGGGGGGCAGGATGCTGGGTCAGGAGCGAGCGCCGGCGCTGGCGGGGGCATCCCCGTCAAACCGCCGCTGGAGCCGACGTGGGAGGCGTGGCTCGACGAGTACCCGGTCGAGGGACCGCACGAGGATAGTCGGGAAGAGGCGCCGGTCGACTACGAGCCACCCATCGCCCTCGGCGAGGCAGGCTGGCGCGACAGCGTCGAGCCCCTTTGTTCCTCGGTAACGGACGTCATTGAGGCGTCGATCTGGGCTGATGAGAGCGGCATCGCCTTGCTCTCCCATGCGCCGCCATGCAACTCGCACGCTGGCGCCGACCCGTGCGGAGCTCACGGCTCCGAACTCTGGTACAACGACGGCAGCGGCTGGGTATGGCTCTGGGGAAGCACATCTCAACACAAGATGTCACTGACCGGGATTGCGGGCGGCGATCTGCTTTTGGGCGGGCCCGGCGTGCTCACCATCGGACGAGACGGTGAGTTGCTTGGTCAAACCTCGGAAGAGGACGGCCTGACCCGAGCGCTGACCGGTGCTGGCGGCGAAGCATTTGCAGTCCTCGGCGGAGATCCGGAGTCGGGAGTTCCGGCGCAACTCCATCGCTTCGACGGCGCCGAATGGACGGAGCTCGGAACCTTGGCCAGTGACGCTGATATCTTCTGGGGCGTACCGGACCTCGAGCTCGCGGTGGAACCGAGCGTCGCCTATCTCGGCGGCCTCAGTGGCATCTATCGCTCGCTTGACGGCGACGACTTCGAAGCCATGCCGGACATGCCTGTTGGCGAGTACGTGGGCATCAGCGCCATCGACTCCGATAGCGTGTGGGCTGCCAATACGGCCCAGCAAATTCTCCACTACGACGGCGAAAGCTGGACCGTCATCGGAGAGTACGTCGACTCGTTCCACGGCTTTTGGAACGATGGCGAGGAAGTCTATTTCGTCGCAGAACGTCAGTTTGGGCGTGCAACCACCGACTCGGTGGAGATCCTCGAGGAGGCGGGCACGGGGTTCTTCCGTGGCATCACGGGCGTTTCATCCACCGAAATTCTCGTCGCATTCCTGGATCCCACCTTGGTCGAATACAAGTGCGACTCGCTCCTCTTGCTGGCCCATGATGGCGAAGAGTTCCATCGGTTCTGAGCGGTCCCTCCTCTATTTCGGGAGCCTGCGCGCGGTTGTTCGCGGCCGACCTGGTGGACCGAAAGCTAGCACGTAGGGAGATCAAGTCGGCGTCAGGAGAATCGACGTGGCGCGTCACCCTCGGTCACTTGATCGGTGGCGTCCAACGCGAGGGTCGTTCCTCTGTGCCAGGGCTCGGGGATTGCGTGGTCTCAGAAATCCGACCGTTCCAGGTCGAAGCCTTCAAGGATGCTCTGGCGCCCCTCGTGGCGGCCGGAGGCTATTCTCCGATCACGGTCAACGGGTGGCTGAAGGTCCTCAAGGTGATCTCGAAAGCCGTGGCCCGAGAGTACGAAACGCGAGACTTCATGCTCGGGGTCGAGAACTTCGACACCAGCACTCACGCGACGTACACGGAGGAGGCTCCCAATTCTCTGCCGCCAGTACGCGTTCCGGAGTTCCTGGGACTGCTCCGACGCAGGAACAGTGGCTTCCGGGCCGGCAGCGCACTCCAGAAGCCGTTCAAGGACGTCGTCGAGTGCATGGGCTTGAGCTACGCACTCACCCCTCGAGCGATGCGTCGCACGTTCCAGGATCTGGCGCGTGCAGCTCAAGTCGCAGACATCGTGACGAGATCAGTCAGCGGCCATGCCACAGCAGAGATGCAGCGTTGGTATTCGACGGTGCATCCCGAAGAGCAGCGCGCCTCACTCTCGCGTGTGCTTCGCGTCATCGAGGGCGGCCTCTCGCAGCAGCAAGTGGTCAGTGAACTGGTCAGTGCCGAAGCAGAAGTGGTCAGTAACCAAAGAGAAAGGGCCTGAAGGTCATCCTTCAAGCCCTTGAACCCCTTGAACAAAATCCGTCGGGGCGGCGAGATTCGAACTCACGACCCCTAGTCCCCCAGACTAGTGCGCTAACCAGGCTGCGCTACGCCCCGGATCCCTTCCCACCCGAACGGCGGCCCCGAAAGGCCGCGATTTGAGCCGAGGGGAACGAGCCCCTGGCGGAAGGTGGGCGGAATCTAGCCAGACGCTTTTCGAATTCAAGGACCAAATGTTCAGACGGCCCCCTCTTGGTCGCTGGTCCGCGGGCGAGGCCTGATCTATCCAGCCTCCGGGTGATGGGACGAAAGTGCACCCCGGGCCGTTTGGCTGCCAGCACCGCCGCCTGCGCCGCGGCGTTCCTCGTGCTCGTCGGCTGCGTCCGCCCAGAAAAGGACAAGTCCGAGCGCGCGGTCCCGAAGCCCGTCGAGTCGGTGCCCGTGGTCGCCGATCCGCCGGCCAGCCCCGACAGTGCCGCCGCCGTCCCCCCGAGTGGCGACGAGCCCGCGCCGAGCGCTCCTGCCCACGTCGAGCCCGGCAAGATCGACGCCGTGGTCGAGGTGAACGGCGCCGAGCTCCTGGCCCGCGTGCGCGCGTCGGGGGCCCGCGGCACCCTCGTCAACGCCTGGGCCAGCTGGTGCGGCCCCTGCAAGGAAGAGTTTCCCATGCTCGTCGCGCTCCAAGCCAAGCTGAAGAAGCGCGGCGTCGAGGTGCTGTTCGTCTCGGTGGACGAGCCGGAGACCCACGCCGCGGCCCGCGCCTTCGCCGAGCAGAACGGCCTCTCCGGTGAGCTCCTGGTGGCGACGCGCCCGCTCGGCCCGTTCAAGAAGGCCTTGAATCCCGAGTGGCCGGGCATGCTGCCGGCCACCTTCCTCTTCGACGCTGGCGCGCGCCTGCGGCACTTTTGGGGCGGCCCCGTCTACGAGGACGAGCTCATGCCGGTCGTCGAGGGCTTCCTGGCCGGAAAGGCCATCGATGGCTCGTCGATGCCCGGCCTCAGCCCCGGTCTCGACCTCCGCGACTAGACCCGAGCCGCTCCTGCGCGAGGTCGAGCAAGCTCGGGCAGGGGATGTTTGGAGGTGGGCGCGGCCCCAGCGGCCGCAGCTGTTTTCTTGGCCGCGCGGGCCGCTGTTCGATAACCACCGAGCATGCGCGCACCCCGTCGTCTGGCCCGTTGGCTCTTGGCTGTCGGAATGTTGAGCCTCGGGATGGGGTGTGCGGCCACCTCAGGCCGCCCGAAAGGCGATCCCGTGCGCATGGCCGAGGCCGAGGTCGACGTGGCCGCCGATCTCTGGTGGCGCCAAAATCAGCCGCGCGAGGCCCTCAAGCACGCGCTCGAGGCCACCCGCCTCGACTCGAAGAACGGTGACGCCGCCCACATGGCAGCGCTCATCTACCTGCATTTCTGCCAGTTCAGTCAGCCCGACGAGTGCCACTTGGACGAGGCCGAGCGACACGCGCGCCGTGCGATCGCTCTGCGCCGCGAGGACTTGCAGGCCCAGAACACGCTCGGCGTCATCCTCGTGCACCAGCGCCGCTGGGACGAGGCCATCGCCGTACTCACGCCCATCACCGAGGACATCCTCTACCCGACGCCGGAAATTGCCTGGGGCAACCTCGGCTGGGCCTACCTCGAGCAGGGCGATCTCAAGCGCGCCGTACCGGCGCTCCGCCGCGCGGTCGCCGCGCAGCCTCTTTTCTGCGTGGGAAATTACCGCCTCGGTGTGGCCTTCCACCGCGCGGGCCAGCTCGAAGCGGCCGTCGATGCACTGGACCGGGCGCTCGAGACGCAGGCCCCCGGCTGCCAGAACCTGCAGGACGCCTACCTCGAGCGGGCACGCGTGCACATCGCGCTCGGGCAAGTCGGCGAGACGCGCGTGGACCTGGACCGCTGCCTCGGCCTCGCCAAGTCGAACCCGTCGGGCCGCGAGTGCGGACGCCTGCTCGCCTCCCTGCCCTGACGCGAGAAGGCGCGCCCTCGAGCTTTTTTTCAGGGCGACTTCCAGTAGTCTACCGGCCCGATCGCGCTCCGACCGCACCGGGTGGGGCGCTCGGGCCCACCTCGTCTTCATGACCTCCGTCGGACAGTTCCTCCGGGAAAAGCGCGAGCAGCGCCACATGAGCGTCGCCGAGGTCGCCCGCGCGACGCGCGTGCCCATCTCGAGTGTGGAGCGCATCGAAGCCGATCAGTTCGACGAGCTGCCGGCTGAAGTGTTCGTTCGTGGATTCCTGAAGTCGTACGCGCGCACCGTCGGCGTGTCGGAAGACGAAGTGCTCGCGCGCTACACCTCGAGTCGCCGCGCAGCGTGGGCCACTCCCTTGCCCTTGAGCACCACGGCGACGCCGGCGCGCGGTCGACGGGTCGGAGTCGCCATCGCCTTCGTGCTCTTGCTCATCCTCTTCACGCTCGCGCTCAGCATCGTACTGAAGCCCCGCGGTGGCGAGATGCCCCAGGAGCTGTCCGAGCATCACGCTGACGGCGCACGCTCGTCGGTCTCGTGACGGGCCGCACCCGCGACGCACTCGTAGAGAGCCCCGCGCTCGTGCTGTCCCGCGTCGCCTACGGCGAAGCCGACTGGGTGGTGCATCTCTTCACCGCCGAGCGCGGTCGCGTAGCGGCGCTCGCACGCGGCGCTCGCCGCTCCAGCAAGCGATTTTCTGGCTCGATCGAGCCCATGCACACACTGCTCGTCACGCTCGCCGAGCGCGCCCACGCCGAGCTCTGGCCGCTCCGCGAGACCAGCTTGCTCGTGCCGCGCCTGCGCTTGACCGGCCACCTCGACGCCATGGCACGCGCCGGTCGCGCACTCAGCTGGATCCGCAAGTCGGCCCCCGCGCGGAGCCCCGAACCCGAAGCCTTCGCCGCCATCTCCGAGTTCCTGAACGAGCTCGACCAGTCGCCCGAGCTCGGCAGCGACGACGGCTGCTTGGCAGCGTTCGGAGTGCGCTTGCTCGGCGCCTTCGGCTGGGCGCTCGAGCTCGGTCGCTGCGTAGGCTGCGGCGCTCCGTGCCCCGATGGTCGACCCGCCTGGATCAATCCCGAGCGCGGCGGTCTCGTCTGCCGCGCTTGCGGTGGTGGCCCCATCTTGCTCGCACCGACCCTGCGCGCGGCGCTCCTACGCGCAGCCAGCGGGGAGAGTCATCGCATCGACTCGAGCGACGCCGAGTCGGCGCTGCGCTTGATCGAGCGCGCGCTCGGAGCGCACCTCGGCATCGAAGACTCCTAGCACTGCTCCCAGAGCGCACGACCGCAGCGCATCTCCCGCATTTTTCGGCTCCCGGGGCCGCACTGCTATGGTGGCCGCCGTGAACGAACCCCGCGACCGGGCCCCCGAGACGGCCCTCTCCGAAGCGGCACCTCGAGGCTCCGAAGCGGTCGAGCAGCGGCGCATCGCGGGACGCGCCGGCATCGTGGCGCTCGGCACGCTGGTCTCGCGGGTGCTCGGCCTCGGGCGCGACATGGCGCTGGCTGCGTTCTTCTCACGCGCGGCAACGGACGCATGGCTCATCGCGTTCCAGATCCCGAACATGCTCCGCCAGCTCTTGGCGGAAGGCGCGGTGCAGACGTCCGTCTTGCCCGTCCTGGCCGAGGTGCGCGCCCAGCGCGGCGAGGCGGCTGCCATCGGCTACTTTCGCGCGCTGACGGGCCTCTGGCTGGTGCTCCTGCTCGTGGTGACGGCGCTCGGCATCGCGGCGGCCCCCGCCTTGGTCGACCTCTTCGCTGCAG